>ERZ778020.1624-NODE-1624-length-18726-cov-5.622516_pt1 | contig 18726 bp, 17 predicted proteins | sample MGYA00375750_ERZ778020 | MGnify/ENA primary metagenome ERZ778020 (study PRJEB29350, sample SAMN05389818) | bioreactor metagenome | isolation source: Ammonium sulfate bioreactor | place: South Africa: University of Cape Town | collected 2014-03-17 ...
TGGCGCAAGAACAAACTGTATGAACTCAAGAACGGACGTCATTGGTGTTTCACCACGGTTCAATCATTGTATCGGCAAGCCGAGACACCGCGAGACTTACACTCACGATAAGACCATCATCGACGCCGCGCCCTAAGATGAATACGGTGATCCTCGATCGCGCGATGTTGCTGCGCGATCTCCCTGTCGCTATGAACAATAACTGCTAAGCGCCTGTGGATCAGAAGCGCTTACACTCATCGGCGCCGATTGCTTCTTCACCGCTGACTTCACTGACAACGTTGAACGTGCTATTCTTAACCTGAACAGCATACATCGGCTGGATCGCCTGATGATCGCCAGCGCGCAACGTCTTCTCGCCCTGCGGCGTCATCCACTTGAGATCCCGCATAGCGGTTCGAAGTTTGTCGGTTTCCGTAGATTGCGCCTTCTCGACGGCGGCCTTGTAAAAATAGATCAGGCCGTAGCTATCCGCGCCGTAAAGATCGGGGTCGGCATTGTAGGCCGTCTTAAATTCTGCAACAAACTTCTTGTTCGCATCACTCGCAATCTGGGTTGAATAGCCTACGCCGGTGCCGAAACCATCCGCGGCCGCACCGATCGCCCCGATATTCTGCGATGTCAACGAACCCGATGCGCCGACCACCAGCATGTTGCCGAGCAGGCCGAAGTCCTGCATCTGCGTTAAGAGTCGTACGATATCATTCCCGGCTACCGAAGTGTACAACACATCAGGCTTTGCTTGGCGCAGTTGACCGAAGTATTGCGTGTAATCTTTATTATCAAGCGGCGCGAATACTTCACCGACCGCAGTCCCACCTAAGCCCGTTATCGCGCGTTTAAATGCTGCAACCGTGGAACGGCCCATCTCATAGTCAGGACCAAGAAAAAAGACCCTAGCCTTCGGCTTCTGCTTGGCAACCCATGCCGCGAGCGAAGTTGACTGCTGCCACGCCTGAGCATTGACCCGAAAGACGTTTGGCGAGCACTTATCCCCTGTGATTGAATCTGCGAAAGATACGGTGGTCGCAACCAGCTTATTCGCGCGTTCCGCAGTCTGCCCCACTGCTAGAGTGGAGCCTGAGTTCACGGTGCCAGTGAGAAAGTCAACTTTCTGCACTTCGAACAGTTTTTCAGCTTTCTGCACCGCGACCGATGGATTGGCCTCTTCATCTTCGAATAGAAGTTGAATCTGGCGACCCATGATGCCGCCGCTGGCGTTGACTTCCTTAGTCGCGAGTTCTAAACCCCAGCGTACTTGCTGACCTATCGGCGCATACGTCCCAGACAATGGCGTCACCACCCCGATCTTGATCGGTGATTGAGCCCAAGACGGACTTATCGCGAGAATTACTGCGCCTAACGCCATTCCCATAGTTTTTTTTGTCATCAACTTATCTCCCTAAGAGTACAATTAGACACACGATCTCCACCGTGAGTTTGCGAACCGCAACCTCACGCCTTCGTAAACTCTGCTTGTGTCGACGCTTCAGCCTACGTAGGCGACAACATCAATTTCGACGAGCACGCCGGGAGCAAGCACGCTTCCGACTGTCGTTCGTGTTGGTCTAGGCTCTGGAAAGATTTGCTGATAAACAGCATTGTATCGCTGGAAGTGACTTAAATCGCTTAGATGCACTGTGGCCTTCACCACGTCATCCAAGCCTGCTCCAGCATCAGCTAAGATTGCCGCAACATTCTCAATGGTCTTCCGGGTTTGCTCTTCAATAGTTTTTCCAACAACGCAAAGATCGCTATCTCGAGCACTCTGCCCCGAAACATATATGAACTGTCCAGCCCGCAAAGCAGGCGAGTAAGCGCCACGCGGCGGCGGACCATTGGGCGTATGAATAAGCTGCTTGGTCATCTTTCCCCCTCCCTACAAAGTCGACAGTCAAGAATTGGGCAACCTAGCAACGGTTTCGATCTTCATCCGCTCGCGAACCGGAAGAGCCGACACAGCTACACATGTTCGAGCAGGTTTGTTTGGTGCGAAAGCCTTTTCGTAGATAGCATTCACTCGCGAATAATCCGCCATATCCGTCAAATAGACCGTGGCTTTTACCACGTCCTTCAACGTACATCCTGCTCCGGCGAGAATTGCCTCAACGTTTTTAATCGATTGAATGGTCTGCTCAATGACATCATCCGAGACAACCTCGCCACGCGCTGGGTCGATGCCGCCCATACCGGATGTATAAACGAAAGAATCTACGATTGTCGCATGAGAGAACGGACCCGGCGGTGTCGGTGCATTCTTCACATTCACAAACTTCATTCTACTTCCCCTATATTTAAGCAAACTCGGAAACGAACCTCTTGCGGCTCACATCCTCATTCAGCGAACGGCGCTATCCAGTCTTTGATCGAGGACGCAGTCATGAAACCAGTCCTTCGATCACGGATCTTGCCATCCTGGATGAGCACCACAGTCGGCACCCCCCTAACATCGTATTTTGATGCGACCTCCAAGTTCTCCTCCGCATTGACCTTCACGAAAGCGACATGCTCGCCAACTCCTTCGCTTACAGCCGCCAACATCGGCTCGATCTTCTTGCAAAGAACGCAACTGGGCGTGAAAAAATCGACCAGGACGACCCTGGAGTTTTCGATCACGCTATCGAATTCGGCTTGGGCGGTCGCTTCACGTAAGGCAGCCATCTACTTGCCTCCAGGGGTCATGTAGGTAAGGAAGTCGTCAGTGCCGATGTTCAACGCTCCAGCAAACGTATTAAATGAGTTGCCGGTATTAACCGTTTCGATGATTTCAACCATCTCCCAATCGGTTACGCCCAAGCTTCGCAACTCCGAAATATCTTCTGGTGTGATGGAATGGGCATCACCATTCGCCTTTAGTGCGTAGTTGAAGAGAGCTCGCTCTTTCGGCGAAAAGTCGAGCTTGTCAGGATCGAACTTCAGAGCAGCCGTGACTTCGCTGTCAGTTGCCCCGGCACTCAGCATTGCGGTGGCATGAAACGACACGCAGTACTCGCAGTGATTGATCTCAGCTAAGGCCGTCAGCACGGCCTCCTTCAACTTAGCGCTAAGCTTGCCTTGTCCCAGCAAGATGTTGAGTCGTGTGAAATTTGCTTGGGCCAATGCGGGAAACGCCCCGTATCCCTTGAACAGGTTCGAAACGCGACCCTTTCCCCGCACACGTTCGAGATCATTGTAAAGATCCTTCAACTCGCCTGTCGCCTTCTCGGCTGGAACGAGATCAATATAGGCCATGTCACTCCCCATTTTCGCTTTTCGGGTCGATCGTCGGATTGGTTGAAAGCGCGATCATAGCGAGAGCATGCTGGGCTGAGACTGATCTTGCAACAAGAATTATTGTTACATAGTGTTCTCTTTATTAGATGCCTCTTGGAGCGCTCAATGATCCTCAGCCCTTTTCAGTATATCGAAGCAGTCGCTCGTTTCGGCTCCATACGAGTTGCCGCAGATCATCTTCATGTCGCGCCATCCGCAATCAGTCGTCACATAAAGAATATCGAGGAAGAGTTTGGAGTTCAGATGTTTGAGCGGCACGCCCGGGGGGTTAAGCTCACGCTTCCAGGGCATATTTTCGTCGATCACATCAAGCAGATACTTCTTGACCGCGAGCGCGTCCGATCGGAAATCAACGACATCAAAGGGATTCGACGAGGCCACATTCGGATACACACCATAGACGGTGTGGCAGCCGGCCCACTCGCCATGGCGATATCGACCTTCCGTGAACGGTTTCCCGGAATCACCTTTCGTCTTTTCTCGGCCGGCACCGCAACCGTTATTGATGCCGTCAAGAATGATGAGGCAGACATCGGTGTCGCCTTCCAAGCGGCCCGCGATCCGGAAATTGCAATTGTACATAGAATCCCGGATCCGCTTCACGCGATTGTTTCAAGTAAACACGCCCTCGCAAGCGCCAAGCAAATTACTCTGCAGGAATTCCTCGCCTTCCCTTTAGCGCTCCCGGAGTCGAACTTTGGCGTTCGGATGCTTGTCGATGAGGCGTGCCGGCGAAAAGCCTTGCACCTACAACCTGTCATCGAAACCAATTCGATTGATTCATTGCGGGGATTTGCAAGATCGGGAGCGGGCATCACAGCCCTTCCCTACAATTCGATCAAACGCGAACTGCCGATGGGCTTAGTGAAATCCGTGCCGTTCAAGGAAACATCTCTCAGCCGTGCAACTATGATTATTGGCGTCAGACTAGGGCGAACTCTCCCGGCTGCGGTAATTGAATTTACCAATCACCTTTACAGGACCTTGATTGAATAGCCGCGTATCGCGCTCCACGGAGCACGACCTGCGCGACATCACCCAACGCATTTCTAGAACGCAACGTTCACATTATTCCACTTGTTAGCACACCCGTTGTGTCGCAGGTTAGGCGCATCATCGTAAGCCGCCTACCACGGTTCGCAATGAAGTCCTTCCTTTTAGGTTTTACGGATGTGAGAACAAGTTCGATGGCCAGTCCGCGACAATATGACGAGATTAGATCACCCTATGACTCATCAGTAATCGGCGAGATGCCCCTCTCCACCGTGGATGATATCGAGGATGCCATTTGCGCCGCTGAGAAGGCATTTCAAGTATTGCGGCAGCTGCCGCGATTCGCACGCGCGGATATTTTGTCTCGTGCAGCTGACATACTCGTTCGGCGCAAGGAAGAAGTGGCAAGAATGATCGCCGCGGAGGCAGGGAAGCCTCTCTATGATGCGCGCGGAGAGGTGTCACGCTCGATATTTAATCTTAAGAACGCGGCAGAGGAGGCACGCAGATTTTCTGGGATCGAAGTCCCGCTTGATATGGATGCCGGTGTTTTTGAGTATCAAACCACATCCTCAGATGGGACTTCCCTAGATTTGTCGGATGCAGCCTTTGAAACGCTGAACACAGCACGACGCCGTATTGGCATAGCACGTCGTTTTCCTATCGGCCCAATACTCGCAATCTCTCCATTCAATTTCCCACTGAACCTTGTGCTTCATAAAGTGGCCCCCGCGATCGCAGTCGGAAATCCAGTCATTCTTAAGCCAGCACCGCAAACACCTCTTACTTCATTGTTGCTTGGCGAAATCTTCAACGAAGCAGGGTTACCGAGCGGAGCGCTAAGTATTGTCCACTGTTCGGTGGAACTTGCAGAGCGCATGGTGAAGGATGATCGGTTCGCGATGGTGACATTCACTGGGTCACCGAAAGTCGGTTGGCACATTAAATCTATAGCTGGGCGGAAGAAGGTTTCATTGGAACTCGGCGGTAACGCAGCCATTATCGTTTGCAGCGATGCTGATACCGACCTCGCTGTGGCGCGTTGCGTACGCGGCGGCGTTGTATATGGCGGACAGTACTGTATCGGCGTTCAGCGGATCCTGGCGGAACGATCAATTTACGATGCCTTCGTCGAGAAGCTCGTCGCCAAGGTTAAGGCCTGCCGAGTGGGCAATCCAATGCAGGAGGGCATTGATGTTGGGCCGGTAATTGACGAAAACGCGGCTATTCGTATCAGTCGCTGGATGGAAGAAGCGAGTCAGGCTGGCGCTAAAATCATGACAGGCGGAGAGCGAGATCGCGCTGTCGTTTCACCTACTGTTATTACGAACACCACCGCTGAAATGACAATTGAACACGAGGAAGTATTCGGCCCCGTTCTCACTGTAAATCCCTTTGACAGCTTTTCAGATGCGGTCCAACGAGCTAATAACAGTCGCTACGGTCTTCAAGGAGGAATGTTTACATACGATCTCCGTAGAGCCTTCAGGGCTATCGAAGATTGGGACGTTGGCGGACTTATGATCAACGACGTGTCGATCTACCGAGTCGACAACATGCCTTTCGGAGGATGGAAACAATCCGGTTTGGGCCGAGAAGGAACGGCGTATGCAATGGCCGAAATGACGGACATAAAACATCTCGTCATCAATTATGCTTAGCATACATAGACTGTAAGACTTCACGGAAGTAGTTCGTCTCCACGAAACCGTCAGTAATCCTTAAGTTGATCGGTCGGCGGGCGGCTATGGCGTCGGATCATGCGGATGCCGTATTTCCTTCCCTCAGAAAGAGGAAAGAGAATTATGACGGATGTTATCATGCTATTCGACCTGCAATACTTGCGAGCTAGTGCACACACATGGCTTCGATGGAGCGGCCCTCATTACTGGGAGAACTGATTTGCTCAGGGTTGTATCAAACGGTTGGCAAAGAGATCAGTGATCCCAGCCGACAGTTCCGTCGAGGTCAATCGAGCATGATCGCGTGGCGCTGATGACTTTACTTCGTTCCGTCATCTAAAAATGAACTCACAGCTGCACTGAAAAGAGCAGGCGCGTGACGGAACATGTGATGCGATGCATCTGGTATGTTGACGACATTGCAATGCGGTAAATGGATTGCGAGCTGTCGCGACACCGATGGCAGAAACCCCGGTGTGTCTTCGCCGATGACGATCAGGGTTGGGATTATCATGCTCTCGGCGTCGGCCACGGTGAACGGCTTGCGTCCCTCTCCGGGCTGAGCAAGCAACGTTGAGGCGTTGTCCCTCATTTGCTGGCGCAAATCATCAGACAGAGATTCCCACGTACCGTCCCCGTCAATGGCGTTCAGAAACAAGCAAAGCCCGTCGTCAACCTCCCCGGATCGAACCAATTCAGAAACCCTCGTCGTTAGATCAAGTAACGGTGACCGGGCCATGGAGGGTTGCTGCAGAACCTCTTCGAAACTACCACCTGGCTCTGCAAGGATCGCTCGGCGCACCAGTCCTGGGTACTTCTGGCAGACGCGGAATGCGATATGTCCTCCGCGTGAATGGCCCAATAAATCGACGGGCGGTAATCTCAGTGCCGAAATGAAAGCTCCAACATCCTCCACGTGTCGTTCAATCGTGTAATCGGTACTGTTTCCGCTCCAACGCTCGGGATAGAAATAGCGCAAACTCGGGGCAATGATCCTGCGATCCGCGGAGAGCAAATCGACTACCGGCCCCCATACCCTACAGTCGCTGAAAGACCCATGAATACAGACCAGCGGCGCTCCATCGCCGACATCGATGTAGACCGTTTCCCGATCCCCAATTTGCAATCTTCTCATCATAACACCGTCGAATAGTGAACACCGGTCGCGATAGCAAAACGTCCGACGGACCGCCATCAAGAGACAGCGGTCCGCCGACAAACCTTATTTCTTAACGAGAGGGCATTCGCTTTCTTCCAAGGGGCGCACTGCCTCGTTTCCGGGAATGGTAGCTACGATCTTGAGCAAATCCCATGGCCCCGAGGATTCAGAGGGCTTCTTGACCTCCGCCAGATACATATCCCGGACAACCCGGCCATCTTCTCGCAGTTGCCCATTCGTCGTCATGAAATCGCTGACGGGTGTTTCGCGCATCTTTGCCATGACTTTGTCGGGATCATCTGTTCCTGCGGCTTTGATTGCCTGCAGGTAAAACATGGTGGCGCCATAAACACCCGCCTGTGCGAAGTCAGGAGCCGCTCCCTTATGCTTGGCCATAAAGCGCTTGGCGAAAGCTCGCGTCTTCTCATTCATGTCCCAATAGAAGGGCACGGTAATCGTCAGTCCTTGTGCCGTCTGAAGCCCGAGAGAATGCACATCGGTCAAGAACAGCAACAGTCCGGCGAGGCGCTGGCCTGAACTTGTCAAACCGAACTCGGACGCTTGCTTGATGGCATTGGTCACATCGTTCCCCGCCAGCGCCAGGCCAACGACTTTGGATTTCGATGCCTGGGCACGAAGCAGAAAAGACGAGAAATCCGGCGTGTTCAACGGCGACCGAACGGATCCGAGGACCTTGCCTCCATTGCGTTCGATCGCCTTCGTCGTGTCGCGTTCAAGTGAATGGCCGAAGGCATAGTCGGCGGTAATAAAAAACCAAGAATCTCCACCCTGTTTGGTCACACTCGTTCCGGTACCCTTTGCCAATGCGTAGGTATCGTACGTCCAATGCACTGTGTAGGGAGAGCAGGACTTTCCAGTGAGATCAGAAGACGCTGGCCCTGACAGTAAAGCAATCCGCTTCTTGTCTCGAGCGATCTGTTGAACGGCGAGCGCAACCGAGGACGTCGGAACATCGACGATGGCGTCTACCTTCCCTGAATCGAACCACTGACGGGCGATCGAGCTTCCGACGTCGGGCTTGTTCTGGTGATCGGCAGATAGCAATTCAATCGGCTTCCCCAATACCGTGCCACCGAAATCCTCAATTGCCATGCGTGCGGCAACGATCGAACCGGCGCCTACTGCATCTGCATAAACACTGTTCATGTCGGTCAACACGCCAAGTTTGACGACATCGTCAGAGACTTGTGCGCGACAATCCCCTGCTCCGAGAACCGTTAGGCAAACGCCTATCGTGATACTGAATGCTTTCTTCATCGCCTTCGCTCCCCCATTTTTGCGGACCGCGGAGGCTGAAGCTCTCGCGGATTGTATCAATCCGCGGAACACTGACGGCGAAGAGCTCGGGATGCCAATTCAAATCAGTGATTGCGATATTGCCGAGACAAATCATTCAAGGAATGAGCAGCCCCTTGCCCGTCGTCTGGGTATCGAACAATCGATAGGCCTCTGCGGCGTTCTCAAGCGGCCACGAATGGGTGAAAAGGCTATCGACGTCGAGCTTGCGTTCCGTCACAAACCGTGCGCAGTCCGCTTGACCGTTCTTGCTGAAGGTCCAACTGCCGAACACCGACAGTTGCTTGCGGTTCATGTCGTTGCTCACATCAATCGTGACGTCGCCGCCCTCCCCGAGGAAAACGACGCGTCCCCATTTGCGCGCCGCTTTGATGGCGGCCGCTCGGGCAACGGCGGAGCCTGTACAATCCATCGTACAATCGGCCCCATGACCACCGGTCAAGTCCCGAATGGCACCGACAACGTCGTCGGATCGCGCGTCGATGAGTTCGTGCGCACCGAATTCATTGGCGCGCTGCAGGCGCCCTGCGTCGATATCCAATGCAATAACGCGGGCTCCCATCGCGGCCGCCAACTGTGTCCCGCTCAATCCCACAGGGCCTTGCCCGAAGATTGCGATGGTCTCGCTTCCTCGCAAATTGAGCCGATCGAGCCCACCCCAAGCCGTACCTGTGCCGCAGGAAATGGCCGCTCCTGCCCGAAACGAGAGATCATCCGGCAGAGCTACCAGTGAGTCGGCCGGGACCTTCATGTATTTGGCATGGGCACCATCGCCATTGGCACCGAACGTGATCGAGCCCTCGTCGCACATCTGCGTCCATCCACCCCGGCACTGGTGGCAGCAACTACAACCGGCGTAGTGGTGGTTCATCACCCTTGTGCCGACCTTCGCGAGCGGACTCCACACGCCCTTGCCGACCTCTGCCACAACGCCGCAGGGCTCATGCCCGGCTATAATGGGCTTATCGGACTTCTTGCCCAATCCGATGGAGTCCGCCCCGTCGACGGCGCGATAGTATTTCAGGTCGCTTCCGCACATGCCGGAAGCCTTGATCTCCAGAATAACCTCGCCGGGACCCGGCGTCGGATCAGGAACGTCGCGGACCTCAAGTTTCCTGTCGCCCAGAAAGTAAGCCGCCTTCATTTTCATTGCACCTTTGCGGGTTCGCTTCGCGATAGTCGAAAAACATTACCGGGATTGAATAAGCAATCGACGTCGATGGCCTTCTTGACCCGACGCATGAGATCGATTTCGATCGGGTCTCTGCGGCTTTCCAGGAGATCAATCTTTGTCCGGCCAATGCCGTGCTCAGCCGAAAATGTTCCTCCAAGCGAATGAACGATGTCGTAAATGATGATGCTGATCTCTCTGCCTTGTTCTGCCACCTGTTTCGATTCCAGCCCGCCAGAAAGAACGACATTGAAATGGATGTTGCCGTCGCCCACGTGTCCAAACGGAACGACGGTTGCTTCCGGAAACTTCGCCTCGATCAGGGCCACCGCGCGGCGCAACAGTTCCGGGACTTTGGCGACAGGCACTGCCACGTCATGCTTGAAGTCATGGCCCGCGTTCTTCTGGATTTCGGTCTGATCTTCCCGGAGACGCCAGAACTGCTTTTGTTGTTCGCCGCTCTGGGCCAGCGCGGCATCCATGATTGTCCCGTCTTCAAGCCTGCAGGCCAGGAAGGCTTCGAGCATCTCGCCCAGCTTGTCATCGGGACGGCTCGATGTAAGTTCGATCAAAACATAATGGTTCGCTCTCTCGACGGGCGAGCGAAGTCCCTCATGTTTCGCCAGATCGAGACAGGGACCAGCAAGATACTCGATGGCCCGTACATTCCCATCGGCGACCGCACGCAGTTTGATCCAAAGGTCGAGCACCTTGTCTTCGGTCTCAACGGAGCAGAATGCGACCTCCCGCGCGATGGGTAGAGGCGCGAGCTTCATGGCCGCCGCCGTTACGATGCCAAGCGTTCCCTCCGAACCCGCAAACAGGTGCTTGAGGGCGTAACCGGTGTTGTCTTTCCGGAGCGTACGCAGGCCGTTCCAAATTTGCCCGTCCGGAAGGACCACTTCCATACCTAGCAAGAGGTCCCGGGCGCTTCCATAGCGTACGGCCGAGACGCCGCCTGCATTCGTCGCGAGCGCACCACCCAGGGTGGCGGTGCCTTCGGACGCATAGGACAAGGGAAACAAGACTCCCGCCTCCACTGCCATTGCCTGGAGTTCGGCGATCGTCGCGCCTGCTTCCGCAATCATGGACATATCGATCGGATCGACGGATCGGATTTTCTTCATCGCGCCCGTGCTGACGACGACCTGCATGCCGCTCTCGTCCGGCGTAGCGGCGCCGACGAGGCCCGTGTTGCCGCCCTGCGGCACGACGCTGACGCCGGCCTCGTGGCAAACTCGAATACACGCTGAAAGCAATTCGACGGATCTGGGCCTCAGGACGCATGCCGCGCGCCCTCGCAGCAATCCACGCCAATCCGACAGATAGCTGGCGATCAGTTCCGGATCGGTCATGCAACCGGAGCCGAGCAAATCCCGAAATCGGTCGACGACGTCGTTCACAGTTGCTTCCAAGTCGAAGTGGCGTGCGCGATCGTCTCGCCAGCGCCGTCTTTAGCAAAGGATTGCAGGAAGAAGGTCTTTCGTCCTTTCTTGAGAAAGCTGGAAAGGCACTTGACCACGCCGCTGCTGACCGGTGCGAAATATTGGACCTTCATCTCGAGCGTCGCGCCGGCGCCGAAATGTTGCTTGAGGAGGTGGCCCATCGAAATGTCGAGGGCCGTCGCGAGGACCCCACCGTGCAACGAGCCCTGCGGGTTATACATGAACGGCTTCACCTCGAAGGCGACGATGCAGGCATCTTCTTCGTAGGACACCGTCATCCCGAACAGGCGCGACAGAAAAAACGATCCGAATTCGTGCCGACCGTCGCCGATGGCCGCCTTGATAAGCTCTTGTGCCTGGGATTCGTCCATCATCGGCCGTTCCTTCACTCAGCAGACTGTTTCTGCGTGGCATCGCCGAAAGCCCCCTGCGAGGCCAAGGCCGAAACTTCGATTTGCGTCCAGCCAAGCCAGTTCTCGAACACTTCAAAGGTGTGCTCGCCCAATGTTGGTGGAGGCGTTGATGGCGCGGGAGGCAGATCGTCGAAGCGTAGAGGCCGTGCGACGAACTTAACTTCGCCCGCGACCCTATGCGTCACGGATTGAACCATATTTCGTTGGGTGAGTTGCGGAGCCTCACACACCTCGCCAACCGTTCGGATCGCGCCGCAGGGTATCCCCGCGTCGGACAGCGACTTGAGCCAAACGTCTCGAGAGTGGGTTACGAAGATCGGCTGGAGTATCTCCGCCAGAACGGCGCGGTTTGCCGCACGTTTGGGGGCGGCGTCGAAACGGGGATCAGTCTCAAGGGCCTCGCGGCCGATGACCGCGCAAAAGAGCGACCAGAACTTGTCGTTTGCGACGCCGACATTGATCCATCCATCGGACGTCCGGAATGTTTCGTAGGGACTGATTGTCGGATGAACGTTGCCGCGGCGCTTCGGACTTTCGCCTGATGCGAAATACATTCCGGCGTTGAAGGTAAGAAGCGACGCCATGGCATCCAACATCGAAACGTCGACCCGTCCCCCAACGCCGCTTTTCTCGCGCTTAATAAGCGCGGCAAGCACAGCCTGGGACGCATAGAGACCGGTCACCAGATCAGCAATCGAGGTACCCACCTTCATCGGCGGACCGTCCGGATCCCCGGTGATATCCATCACACCGGACTCGCCTTGCAAGATGAGGTCATAGCCAGGCCGATTGGCGTCCGGACCGGTTCGGCCGAAACCGGAGATACTGCACTGAATGAGCTTTGAGTTCCCGTAACTCATTTCTTCGTAGGACAGGCCCCATCTATCGAGGGTGCCGGGCCTGAAGTTATCGATGACGACGTCGGCGACTTTGGCGAGCGCAATGACCGCGTCCCTGCCTGCGGCCGACTTCAGATCGATTGCGCAGCTTCGCTTGTTGCGATTGACCGACAAAAAGTACGAACTCTCCCCGTTGATGAACGGGGGGCCGTACCGGCGGCTTTCATCGCCGATACGGGGATCCTCGATCTTAACAACGTCCGCTCCGAGATCTCCGAGATGCATCGTCGCGAAGGGACCGGAGACGACGCGGCAGAGATCCAGGACCCTGATCCCGGAGAGCGGTTCGGTGTCAGACGATCGCATCCGCGAGATCCTTCATTGACGGGACGGTAATGTCGGGTTTGTGCGGCGTTTCTTCGAACGGCCTGTCGCGCCGATTGATCATTGCGGTGCGCATGCCTGCCGACTTCGCGCCGATCACGTCGAAAGCATGGTTCGCGACGAAGAGGATTTGGTCCATCTTGAGGCCGAGGATCTCGGCGGCCTTGGTGTAGGTGGCGACGTGCGGCTTGAAGGAATTCGCCTCGGCGACGGAGATCACCTTGTCGAACGGAATCTTGTGATACTGCTTGGCCGTCTCGAGCATGTCGCGATCGCCGTTCGAAAGCACCACCAGCTTGTACTTGGTATGCAGCTTTTCCAGAGCGGCCGGAACTTCCGGGAAGCATTCGAGCTTCTCGATCTCGGCGACGAGATACTTGGCCTCGTCCTTGGTATATTTGATGCCCGACCTATCCATTACCAGCGACACCGCGCGCTGACCGATCTCGCGATACGGCGTGTGCTCACGATTGAGGAGCGCGTCGATCATGGAATTCTCGAAGTGCGTGCGCCGCCACCAGGTGACGAAGGAATTGGGATTCCCCGTCCAGCCCTTCTTCTTGAGGAACGGCGTCGCAATCTTGACCAGCCCACCCTGCATATCGACGACCGTACCGTACTGGTCGAACATGCAGACCTTGACGGTGTCCTTCAGCTTTTGAATATCAGTCATTCCCTCTTTCCCTTGCTACGTTGGCGGATTGGATGATCCCGATTTGACTTCATCCGACGCCATTAGCGAAATGGATTGTTCTTCTACGCACATTCGCGCGGTGAATTTGCGCGATTGAATTCGATCTTCAGTTCAGCCGCATGATGAACGGGTTCTGCGGTCGCAGCGCAGAGTTGTTGAACCAGACCGTCTTTGGTTGCATGTAACCCTTGATCATCTCTTGGCCGCTTTCCCGACCAAGGCCGCTGTCCTTGACACCGCCAAACGGCGCCATGAAGCTCAGGGCGCGATAGGTGTTCACCCAGACCGTTCCTGATTGCAGTCCCTTGGACATCCGGAACGCCCGGCCCATGTCTTTCGTCCAGACGCCAGAGGCGAGGCCGTATTTCGAACTGTTGGCGATCCGCAGCGCGTCCGCTTCATCGTCGAACGGAATGACGGCCAACACCGGGCCAAAAATCTCCCGTTGGGCGAGTTGCGATTCATTGTCGACGTCCCGGAAGATCGTAGGTTCTACGAACAAGCCTCCCGACGGGTGTTGCATGGCATTGCCGCCAAACGCCACGACGGCCCCCTCCTTCTTCGCGTCGGCGATGCAGGTCATCACCTTGTCGTAGTGAGGTAGATTCGCGAGCGGTCCCATCTGGGTATCGGGATCCAGAGGATTGCCGATCTTCACACCCGCCGCGACCGCCCTAACCTTCTCAAGGAACGCGTCGTAGATCGTTCTTTGCAGAAGCAATCGCGAACCTGCAATGCAGGTTTGTCCGGCGGCCGCGAAGATGCCCGATGCCACTCCTGCAGCGGCGGCCTCCAGGTCGGCGTCGTCGAAGACGATGTTGGGTGATTTACCGCCCAGTTCGAGAGTTACGTGTTTCAGATCACCCGCGGCGGCTTTGTTGATGGCCTTTCCAGCAGCATCCGATCCTGTGAACGCAATCTTCGCGACGTCAGGATGAGCGACCAGTGGCGCACCCACGCTTTGACCTGTTCCGCAGACGACGTTCACGATACCGTCCGGGAAGCCCGCTTGCGCGAACAACTCGGCAAAGGCGATGGTCGATGCGCTTGCGTATTCCGACGGCTTGATGACGAAGGTGTTGCCTGCGGCAAGACCCGGCGCCAGTTTCCAGGTCAGAAGCAGCAGGGGTGAGTTCCATGCGGTGATCGCCGCCACGACACCCAACGGCTCCCACGTCGTGAACACGAAGTGGTCGGCCTTGTCGATCGGCAAGACCCCGCCTTCGACCTTATCGGCCAGTCCGCCGTAGTAATAGAACCATTCCGGGATCGTCCTGAGCTGAACCAACATTTCGTTGATCAGCTTTCCGTTGTCGCGGACTTCCAGTTCTGCCAACCGGTCGGCATTAGCTGCGATCAGATCGCCGACGCGGTGGAGCAGTTTCCCGCGCGCGGTCGCCGACATGCCCGCCCATTCGGGGGAATGAAATGCCCTCGTCGCGGCATCGACAGCCGCATTGACGTCCCGCTCGTCGCTGTCCGAAATCTCGCACCAGTTTTCGTTGCGATACGGGTCAAGGCTCGGGATCCACTTGCCGGATGACGATCCGGCCTTCTTCCCGCCGATGAGGTTTTCGAAACGTTGCACTCGTTCTTTCTCCTGGATTAGTAATTCCGCCAACGTTACGGCGACAATCGTTGATTGGCCCAATGAGACAATCTCTTCGACCATCGCCGTAACAGGTTGCGGGCTCTATTTGCTGTGGAGCGCTCGTTAGGCCCCGATGCTCGCGACCTTTCCACCCGGGGCCGAACCCTCGATGTTCGTTGTGCCCGATACCTCCTCGAGCGCACGCCCCTTGGTTTCGAACCCAAAGATCAGGAAAACGAGCGCCTGGAAGATTAAGATGCCTGCGAGCGCTACGAGCACACCGACCAGGCCCTTCCAGGCGAAGATCGCGATGACGGCGAATTGGACCAATGCGGTGGCGATCCGCCCTGCGGTCGCACAAACGGCAGTGCCGCGAAGCCTGTATCGCGTTGGGAAGAGTTCCGGGACATGCATCGCAAAACCGGTCGCCAGCATGACGTAGATCGCGGTCACGAGCAGGAAGCCCACGATGACGAGTGGCGCACCATCAGGCATAAACGGATATGCCAGTCCAAAGACAGCCGCAGCGATCGACGATCCAATGATCGATGGCTTCCGACCAATCGAGTCAGCAAGGCCCAAACCGATCAGCGCACCCACCGGACCTCCGAGCGACATTAAAGTCGTGTATCCGAGAGAGGACACGACGCTGTAGCCGCCCTTGACCATGAACGTCGGCAGCCAACCGATGAAGCCGTAGAGGCTGAAGCCGACGACGATATGCAACAAGCTTCCGAGCAGAATTCGCCCAAGGTATGGCGGTGTAAACAGCCGCCATACGGTACCGCCCTCGTCCTCAACCTGAGGCGCGCTCGATACCGGCGGTAATGGTCCTTTTTTGGATGCTTCCGCCTCGATAGCGGCAAGCATTGCTTCGGCTTCTTCCGTCCGACCCTGCGCGGCCAACCATCGAGGGGACTCCGGCATCGACTTCCTGAGAAACCAGACGATCAGTGCAAGCACACCGACGATCCCGAACATATAACGCCATCCAAACGCCGGGATGACCCACAAACCAAGCATTGAGGATGCGAACAGAGCGAAGTTGGTGATGACTGATAGAATGCCGATCCATCTCCCGCGCGAAGACGCCGGAACGAACTCGGTGAGCGTGGCATAACCGACGACGATCTCGGCCCCAAGTCCAATGCCGATCACGAATCTTGCGGCTATCAATACCTGCATCGATGGCGCGAGGGCTGCCGCCAACGAGGCAAGACCGAAAATGGCGAGATTGACCTGATACGAAAATCGCCTGCCGAAGCGGTCGCCGAGAATTCCGGAGAACCACGCTCCGAGCGTCATGCCTATGAACGTGGCCGTCACGAATGCGGCGTTCAGTTGGATGGTCGACCAACCCTCCTTCAACACGGCACCCAGCACACCGCCAGCGAGATAGATGTCAAAGGCGTCGAGAAACATGCCTGCGCCGATCAACGCTAGAATGCGCCAATGGAAACTGCAGATCGGAAGACGATCGAGGCGCGCGCCTGCGTTGACCGATGCAACCTGTACGTCCGATGTTCCTTGCATTGCTCCCTCCATGGTCGGCGCGAGCGGCCGAAATATTTGGGAGCAGGATGACGACGAGAGCAGCGACGTCTAATTGGAATTCGCTATCTCGCTATTTGGGACACGGATAGTTCCGCGCGGCACATCATTGCGCCGGTGCCGAATAACGTCGATCGGGCAAGCAATGAATTGAGAAGCGTCTCTGCGCCCTCAACCCGGCGTCGGTCGAGCAGTAGCTCAACAGCCCCATGCCCATCACGATTGGATATGACGATATTCACGACATGAATTGGCGTATTGCATTTGTCTCCGCAAACGATCCATTCATGTAATATTTTGCCACGTCTGCTGACGAAGGCAGGAACTTCAGAGACGGAGTCTCCGTCAAATGCCGTTAGCAAAATGCTGTGCGGCCTCGGTAAAGATCGAGCGCAACCAACTCAAATCTTGACTGGCATCATGGCGACGATGCCAGTACATCGACCATTCAAACGGCTCGGAAGGGAAAGGAAGATCCCGGATTGCGAGATCCTCCGAGGCCATCGCGAATGCCAAGCGACGAGGCATAACTGACAGATGGTCGGATTCCCTCAGCACGTGAGGGACAAGCAGCCAATGTGGAACATTGACTGCAACTTGGCGAGTCATCCCTTGTCGAGCAAGAACATCATCGACGAAGCGAAGATCAGTCGGCGACATCGAAACTTTGAGATGCGTTCCCTGGAGGAAAGTCTCTAGCGTAAGGGGATGGAGTGCCGCCGGATGCCCCTCGCGCATAACGCATACCATCCGATCCCTCATCATCACGACTGATTTAATGGCATTCGAGTGTACCAGACCCATACTTATCGCGAGGTCGATCTCGTCCTTCTCCAGAGCTTCAACGGTGTCCGTCGGTGAATAGTGAACGACATCGAGATGCACGAAGGGCGCCGTTGTTTTCAGGGTGTTGCAAACGGTTGGAAGTAAAAGTCTGGCGAGGAGATCCGAAAGCCTGACGGAGAAACTCCGCGTGGTCGTCGACGGGTCGAAACTCGCCTCACTGTCGAGGATGCGCTCCAACTGTCGCAGGACCCGCTTCACAGGCTCCGCGAGTTCGAGCGCACGAGGTGTCGCCTGCATACCATTGGCGGTCCGCACGAGAAGCTCGTCCTTGAAGATGTGACGTAACCTCGAGAGCGCATTACTCATCGCCGGCTGACTCAAGCCGATTCGGTCAGCAGCACGCGTTACATGGAGATCCGTGAGAAGCGCATTGAGGGCGACCAGAAGGTTGAGGTCTATGGATCTGAGGTTCATGACCAATTCCAATGAACAATCATCATTGATGATGTCAATAATGCAACGACAACCATCCATAAAGAGAATTTTGACCAATGCGCCCGCTCACCGACTCCGGTGAACGTCTGCCTACCGTCGCTCATCGTCCTCCAAGGGGAAGCGCGAGTTGCCTCAGTGATCTCTGAAATCGTCGCTATCAGCGATTGGCGTGGCTCTTTGGCAGGTTGATATCCAATCGACACGTCTCATGGGCGAATAAGCAATCAGCCGTAGACGCCCGCAAGGAATGTCTTGCTCAGTGGTCCATGAATGAGTCAGCTGCCACGACTTGGTCGTAAAGCGCACTAGCTTCATCGAGGCTTCGCACCAGATTGTTCTCAGAAGTTGCAATGCCTGGTAAGAGTTTCTTACAAGGCCTCGGTAATTCGAATTATCCAGCCAGATGGTCGACGTGATCTCCCTGACCGGGAATGCTTTGAGGACTTCGCTCGCGTCAGCCACGCGATAAGGAATGCCCCGCGAGAAGCGGAGCGTATGCGGCGAGCCTGCGGGATACGAACTCGGTGAAGAGTCGCACACGCTTCGTCTTGCGTGTCTCCCCCTGCGTCAGAAGCCAGAGCGTTCCATGCATGTGCAGATCGGTGCCCGGCACCCTCACCAGTAGAGGGTCGGCATCCCCGACGAAGCACGGCAGTGTCGTCATTCCGAGCCCTTGCCGCGCCGCGGCGATCTGCGCCTCGCCGTCCGTCGTCCTGAACGGAACCCCGGTTGTGCGAACCTCACCCTCACTGGCCCAGTCCGGAATTCCATGAATGCTTATGACGATCCACCGGATGGGATCAGAAGTACCCGCGTGCCAGGCAGCCAGTCGCGCTCGAGATATGTAGACGCCGCCGAACAGATCCGGTCCCTTCAGACCGTGAAGATTGAGCGGCAGGGTTTTGCGGTCGTAGACGACGCGGATCGCGACGT
>ERZ778020.1630-NODE-1630-length-18662-cov-3.668566_pt1 | contig 18662 bp, 24 predicted proteins | sample MGYA00375750_ERZ778020 | MGnify/ENA primary metagenome ERZ778020 (study PRJEB29350, sample SAMN05389818) | bioreactor metagenome | isolation source: Ammonium sulfate bioreactor | place: South Africa: University of Cape Town | collected 2014-03-17 ...
TGGTAAAATTCATGACAAGATGTCGCTTTTTATTATTGGTTGTTTCTATGACAACATTCAAGACACGATTCTAAGGTCTCTCTTATTATCATTCAAATCGATGGCAACAAACGAAACAAGACGTCGATTACCGAAATTACCGTCAACTAATCCGATCGTTGCAAGTAGCGATGAAACACCACGTACAGTAACAAGTGATGAAAGTGCTCGACAACGACGACGATCGAAACAACAATTAGCACGACAGCAAACACCAACTGGCCGAGAAACAGCTTCACCATCATCGGCTAAAGAAGTACAACTCAATTGACTAAATACACTGCTCTTAATTTATCATTTTAGTTGCCTTTACCACCTCGATCGGAACAACTTGATGAACGACAAACAACCAAACGTCGACGAGCTCGACGTCGTGTTAAATCATCGTAATAAATCTCTGTTTTTCTTTGCCAGTTTATCAATTTCGATTGAAAATCTCGTTCTAGTTCCCAACTACAACCTGAACATTCGCTTTTAGACGGATTCGAAGATGAAGTTATTGTCGAAAAATCAAGGAAATATAAAATCCAACGAATTACTTTTACCTGACTTGCTTCTCTCGAGTTCACACGCAGCTGGAACACCATCGAAAAGTTCGGCAACACCTCGAATTTATTTCGAAGATAAAAGTACAAAAAAAACAACTCGAATCTCCACGAAACACCATTCCTTTTATTTTCTTCTTTTCAGAAAAAATCTCCAGCGTCAATAAAGACGATGCTGTCGTTCGTTTTGCCAGTCGGCCCGGCGTCGGCTACGACGACACCTACACATTTCAACAGCAAACCGCCGAAATTCTCAAACGCTACACCGTTCAAGTGGCAAAACAAACTCACAGTGCTCTACAGAAATTCTTTCTTTTCATTCACGGCATCAATTCAGGATACGCACTCTGGATCTGCATATTTGCATATGTATTTACCAATGCCGATCCGACGAATTTCTTTAATATCTACCGAACAATTGCCTTGATCACTCATCTTTTATTCTATCTTTTTCTCGCCATTTGCATGGTCGATATTTTGGACAGGTAAAGAAATTATTTCTTTTTCTTTTTTTTTTCTTAAATAAATTTCGATAGAATCGATCCGATCAAACTGAATCGATCGCAAATTCGTCAATCATTGCCTGCTGTTGTTTGTGCATTTGCATTTGTGTTCTACGCAGTGGCTCTGATAGTTAATTTAGTGATGATGAAAACCGAAGATCACCTACGTATGACTCAATATGGAAACACAGAAACCAATCAAACTCTAACAGTTGTAGGTGAATCGAGTTTTAGCTTTGCTGAATTTTGTTTTTGTTGTCTTTTGAAAGAATGAAGTTGTGAACGATCAACTAGGAACATGGAAAAGTTTAGTTGCTGTCCGAGCTGCATTCATCTTGGCCGCTTGGGCAATCGTTAGTATTTATGTTAAAAACGATCGTTTGAGTACGATGATTAAAAATACTGAGGAAAAGGCGTTCTACGAAGAATTACAAGTCGAACACAATACAAGTCCAGTCATTGCTGGAGCAACTTCAGCTTAAATGCGTAATTACATATGTATTTCTTCGATTAAAATAAAATACAAGTGAATACAGACGAAAAACAGAAGAAGAAGAATAATGCTTTATTATTATTATTATTGTTTATTAGAAGAATCTGCTATTTGATTTGTATAATTGTGTCTCTCTTTTTTTTTGCTCGAAAAAAAAAATCTTTGTCTCATTTTTTATTTCTCGTAAAATAATAAAAAGAAACATGTTTTCGTATTTACGATGAGAGATTTCGTTTGCCACGTAAGTGTGTAACTGATTGAACATAATTTGGATATGCATGATAATCATAACCGTTGACATGATATCGACCTTGTGAATCCAGCATACGATGTGGATTGGAGTAACTGTTGCCCCAGATAATATTATGAAAAGCACGTTTGCCAATACGAGGAAAGAGAACACTTCGTTGTTCGAGTAATCTGATTTCGTTTTCATTGATGTCATCGTTGTCATCGACTTCTCCGTTCTCTTCGAGATCCAATGGCGAACGGCCAATACGTGGAAATTTCGTTGTACGAACGTAACGATCAATGTCTGCTGCCGAATTCAATCCCAATTCGGCAAGATTGTTTCTCAAATCGTTCGAGTCAATAACATAGGAACACTGAATGAAATCGAATTATTTTTAAAAAAAAACTGATTTTTTAAAATCTTCTTACGGTTGATGTAATGAATATGAGCATGAAAGCATAGCAGCAGGTATGAATGAGTGTTGTTGAAGATGGATTAAACATCGTTGAATAGTTTAAAATTAGTTCTAGTTAAAAATGTTGTGATGAAATGAGTGTAACAAGTACAAAGAATTGTGAATTGATTTGAATCTGTGTTCTAGTATTTATGAGAATCAGATGATTGAAGAGAATGAGAGAATGTCGGAGGAGGTAAATGTAGTTCTAGAGAAATTCTCGTTTTTTTCGATCGATACCGTGCATTTGAAAAGAAAAATAAGAACCGAGAGAGAAAAATCGGAAAAGTAACTGATTACGTATAATTCATTGCCGAGATTCGATCGGAAATACGGCCGTCGATTGAAAATTTCTTTTTTTTTCTTCTTACATTTCCGTAGGCGACCTTTAAATTAGATTTATTGAATTGTGCTAATTACAATTTTTATCACACATTCATGATTATTCGATATCACATATACTCTATACTCCATTGATTAATCGAACAAGTTAAATTTAGTATTTAGATATCGATGAACACCTACACAAGGTTAGATATTCATGCAAAAAAGAAAATGAACTCGAAAGGTGCCGTTTCAGTACATTGTATTCCAGCATTTGTTTGCTTAACTCAGAACAATCACGAATGAGGGCGACTCCTACTCATACAATAGCTTGAGGTAAGGAGACCTATGCGAGAGCATCAATGATTATGTTCCAAAACTACATTTCTAAAATAAAAGTTGAAAGGTTTTGTTTTGATTTAATGCATTATTGAAGAATAACATAAATAAAATGTGTGTGAACACACATGTTTGGCTATATATCTCGTTCTTTCATTCGATGATTCACTAATGAGATTTTTCGCACATAAGAACATGTGAAAAATAGTTTGAAAATCAGTTCGTGTTCGATCGTTTGCAACTGAAAATGTTCAATCTTGGTTTTACAATGGAAGAATTAATGTTTCCGGAAAATTGTCAAACGAAATTTTTCGTAAATAAAAAAAACATTCATTTGACCGATCGTATTGCTTCGTTTTATCTTTAGAAACATGAATCTGATGAAATATTTTCTTTAAATGACGATCAAGAACAAATCATGATCGATGATGAGGACGATTGGTTTACAGTTCAACAACTCAACTCAGGCTTAGATCTTTCGAGTTGTGATAGTTATATGAACATCAATCGAACTGTTTCGTTCGAGCAATATCCATCGATGATTGAATCTTTGTTCGTGCCAAATTTGTAAGTTGACAATGAAAAGACTTTTTTTTGAATCATCTCTGATTCAGATCAATTAGAATTACGAATGAGAAAATTGGTTCGACAGATAATATGTCATCATCGTCTTTCAATCAACAGTACGAACATCGACATTTAATTTGCAATATTCTGTTGTTGTTGTTGTTTTAGTCAAACAAAATCCACGTCATCTCTTTCCATCTGTACTCAATCGTCAACATCAATGACAAGTAGTAGTACCGATGAAATAAGTCGCAATTCGAATGATTTCAATGATCAATCAACGGAATATACGCATGAACCGTCGTATTATCATAAACATAATCTATCGAATAGTAGTAGACGTCGTCGAAAACGAACGATTTTCACTGCCAATGATATCGAACATCTCAAAGAAGCATTTATTCAAAATCCTAAACCAAATCGTACGTTTCTTTTCCCCCATTCATACGTACATCTACTTTGTATGTACATTTCTCGGTTTTAGAACAAGACATCGCTCTTCTCTCCGAGCAATTAGGTTACGATTCGTATGTTATTCGTGTTTGGTTTTACAATAAACGTCAAGCATCGAAAAAAGGAGATTAACTTTGTTCTGAATTTATATAAGAGTGTTAATAAATATGTTAAGCAATTTTTAAAAATAAAAAAAAAACGAAATCTATTGGTTCAGATCATTTTTTTGATTGTGCTAAACGATAATAAAAACCTTTTTGAGTCAATAATTGATCATGTTTTCCTGATTCAACGATTCGACCACGATGAACAACGCAAATGACATCGGAATTTTGTATTGTCGACAAACGATGAGCAATCACAATTGTCGTTCGACCACGAGATGCTTGATCGAGTGCTTCTTGAACGACTAATTCACTCTCAGTATCAAGTGCACTCTAGAACAAGAAAATCAGTTTTCAAGTCAATTGATTCGTTCATTCAACTCACAGTTGCTTCATCGAGTAATAAAATCTTCGGATTACGAATCAATGCTCGAGCAATGGCTAGAAACAAGAACATATTCGAAAATAAGATCAAATAAATATACGTCTGATTTCTACCGATTCGTTGTTTTTGTCCACCGGATAATTGTGTACCTTTGGAACCAACATTGGTTTCATATTGTTCGGGTAATGTTTCGATAAATTGCTGAATATTTGCATTTTTAGCTGCCTCTCGAATCTCTTCCATGGAGACAACACGTGATGTGTCACCGTAGGCTATGTTTTCTCGAATTGATGCATCGAATAAAATCGGCTCTTGACTAACAAAACCGATTTGATTTCTCCACCATTGAAGATTCAATGTTTTTAAATCAGTATTATCGATTAGTAATTGTCCATTGGTTGGATCGTAGAAATGTTCAAGTAGTTGAATAATCGTACTTTTTCCACAACCTGATGAGCCAACCAAAGCAACTTGAGTATCTAAAATATGATATGAAAATGATTCGTTTTTATATCGAATTGAAATGAGATTTTTCTACGAGGTTGAATCGTTAGATTGAAACGTTTTAGAACTTGAACTTCCGATCGATTTGGATATCGAAAATCGATGTCTTTCAATTCAATTTGTCCATGAAAGTTATCCTTCGAAAATAGAACTTTGAAATTCGTAATAAATTTAAATATTTCAATCTACTATTTTCATGCCGTCAGTCGAACCATTGTCAATCGCAGGTTTTCGTTCAAATAATAGCAAAATTTTCTTCGCAGATGACTAAATGAAAAATCATTGTCGATATTTATTTTATCAAATTTAATTTTCAACATACCACAGCTTTTGAATAATCAGGTGCCATTGAAGCAGTTTGACCAACCTTTTATTTACAAATCAAAATCTCTTCATCAGCAATCAATTTTTTCATTAAAATAACTTACAGACATCGCTCCAAAAATAATACAATTCATTACTCTATTCAAATAAGATCTCAATCAAACGAAAAACAGATTTTTTCAAATATAACTTACAGCATTATATTCTCGAATCTAGAAAAACAACATGTAATTTTGTTAGCAAAAAAAGAACAATGATCTTTGTTTCACTTACGTCATTGCACCCTGTTCAACCCTCCAGGCACCAAATGTAAATAGAGCTGCTTGGGCAAAAAACATGATCTATTCAACAACACAAAAGAAAACGATTTCCATTTAGTAAAAGAAATTTTTCATTTTTACAGAATCTGTAAAACTGAATATGATTCCAAAAACATGTGCTCGTTTTAAACTATTTCTACAAAATCGAATCAGTTCGTATCATTTGTTTTATACGTGGATATTTTTTCAACAAACTTGAAAGGAATATCGAGTAGTTTACAATATTCTTCGACGAAATAAGTTTCTTTGGTCAATTGTGCAACTGTTCGAATGTTTGATATAGCTTCGACAGCAGTCTACTCAAAGAAAATCAAATTCATTTATTCAATTTGATAGATTATCTAACCTTTCCAGCAGTTTCCAATGCTTTCTTATCCTAAATAAACATTCGTCATAAACTCAAGAATATTCTCTTTTTCACTAACTCGATCGGCAAAGCCAGTTAAAAGATAAGTTTGCAGAAATCCAGCAACGATCATAAACGGAACAAATGCTAAGATAAGTAAAGTCAACGACCAACCGTAGACAACAGCAATGATAATTCCAACTCCGAGATTTGAAACATTCTGTAGCATAGTTCCAATTCGAATGCCCGTTGCCTAAATTCAATAATTCGATTTGTCGCGAGACAAACAAACAAACATACGCCTTGAACATCAGATGCTTCAGTTGCTAGACGAGTACATAATGCGCCCGTACTATTCTCAGGACGATCGAAATAGCCGACTTCTTGTCGTAGAAGAGTACGAAAGATTCGCGCACGAAGACGCTGAGTTAATGCCTCGCCGGATATAGCAAAAAGAAAACTCTGAAAATCATCGATTACATATGGAACAGAGTGTCAAATGATTACTTGTAAAAACATGGTTATTAGCATGAGAAAACCGAGACCAATCAGAATGAGAATGTACATTAAAATTCGTTGTTCTTGTACTTTGCTGTCACAAAGTTGAAAAACCTTAATAAAAATAAATGAAAATATTTGTTAAAAGTGTTTTTGTAAATCACTTACAGCCATTAGTTTACTGAGAATAATACCGAATGCCGGTTGAATGCCTATACGAGAGAGAGAAAGAGAAAATATATTAAGAGATTTGAGTTGAGGGTGTTTTACCTCCATTGCATATACATGATAAACAACCGAATATGATGAAAACGATTTCAGGTCGATTGATTTTTAACATTGCTAGAAATGGCGAAGGACCTTTATACTGAAAAGATAAGATTGAATTGTAAAAGTCGATGATTCGATTTTAGAAAATAAGATATTACATCAGCTTCTTCGTCAGTTTTTTTGATTGTCTCTGTTTTTCCATCACTGGATAGTTCATGTTCAATTGAATGAAGTTGACTCAATGCTCGACCTCGTGCAGCTGTCGAAACATCCTCTCTACCCTCAGCATCGTCAATTTCTTCTTCTTCTTTTCCATTTTCATTTTTCGAACGTAAATTTTGCGCTTCAACAAGACCATAATAAACCCCTTTCGTAGCCATTAAACTCTCATGAGTTCCTAGAACGAGATAATTGAAATGGCTAATTCAATCGATGTTCGTTCTACCTTCTTCAACTAGAGCTCCTTTATTCAATACGATGATTTTCGATGCATTTTTTATTGTTGATAAACGATGTGCAATGACAATGGTCGTACGACCTTGCGATGCACGATCGAGAGCATCTTGAACAATTCGTTCACTTTCGGTGTCCAATGCACTCTAGACAAAAAGACGAACAAATAGTCGAATGAATTTTACTCTATTCTTACAGTTGCTTCATCAAGTAAAAGAATTCGAGGATCACGAATAAGAGCACGAGCAATAGCTAATTAAATTAGATTTTTCAAATTTCAAGTTTTTGAATATTCAATTTCATACCTATACGTTGTTTTTCACCCTAGAAGAAATCAAATATTTCGATTTACGTAATACAAAATCCTTTCTTACACCACTCAATTGTGCTCCACGTTCACCAACTAAAGTATCATATTTATTTGGCAATTGAGATATAAAATCATGTACATTAGCCATCTTTGCTGCTTGTTCAATTTGTTCTTGTGAAGCATCGACTTTGCCGAATAGAATATTCTGTTTAATCGTTGTTTGAAAAAGAATTGGTTCTTGTGAAACAACACCAATATGTTGTCGAAGCCAACCGAGATTATATTGATTTACAGGAGCACCGTCGATTTCGACTGATCCACTAATTGGATCGTAGAATCTTTGTAATAATTGTATGCATGTACTCTAAATATTATAATCTTTCTGTTTTCTGTCTGAATAAATATTCGTTTTTTTTTACTTTTCCACAACCCGATGTACCAACAAGTGCAGTCGTATGACCACGTTGAGCTGTAAATGATAAACCATTTAGAATAGGAACATCAGGTCGAGATGGATAAACAAATTCAACATTAGAAAATTTGACGTCACCAGTTAAATCATTCTTTTGAATACCATCCGGATTGTCTAGTTGAATAATCGAAGGCTAAACACAAAGAACATCACAATTTCGATTTCAGTCAACTTGTTGTAAACTACAGTATCGATGATTTTCCATAAAGTATATGCAGCACCACGTGCTGCTGCAACTGCTTGAAGGTGAGGAGCAGCTTGACCAAGACTGAATACAGCAGTTATTACAGAGAAAAATACCTAAGAAAGAAAAACCTTGATACACAGCCTATTTGAGTAAACATTCACTTACAATAATAATTCCACCGATCGAATAATCCTCTTCTCGAACAAGTTTTGCTCCATACCAAAATCCCTAGATTATTCAATGGGAAACGTCTTTTTTGTTATTAGATGTTTTATCTTACCAGAGCATAAGTACAAAAGATTAAAAACCAAATAGCCCCCATTAATGAGCCATTTAAAGCTCCTTTACGAATGCCACTCATCTTGGCTGATCTTAAAAACTTCTCATATCTATGAAAATTATAAAATAATTACATTTTGTCATCCAATTTCGAACCTTTTCGATTCATAAGCCGAACCATTATAGGAAAATACCGTTCTTATACTACTAAAAACTTCTTCAGCAATGGCTCCTGCTTTAGCATAAGACTTCAGTTCTTGTGATGTCATTGTTGCTGTTATCTATGAAAATCAAAATCGAAAATACGTAATCTTTCTAATTTCCATTAAATTACTTTCGTAAAAAGTACGGCACTGATAAAAAGTAATGGACTAACAGACAGAATAACTAAGGTTAATTTCCAACCTTTGACCAATCTAAATCAACACACGAAACTGATCTCTTTGTGGAACGCACATTCATCTGACCTACCCAAGTGTTAAACCAGCGAGAAATGCAGAGAAAAATTGCAATGCTGAACCAACTTTATCACCCGTACCATCATGAACTTTACTAACATCTTCAGTCATTCTTGTACTCAATTGACCGGTTTTATTAATGTCAAAATAGGATATTTCTTTATGAACAATCGATCGAAATAGAACTTCACGAATACGACGTGTTTGACGTTCGCATGCAACGGACCAAAAAGCAACTTGAAAATATCCAACAACGATTGTTGCACATCCCATAACTACATTTTTTTAAAATGCAATACGAAATACTCTTTTTGAAATACGCGAACACTTACTGGCAAGCCAAACTGATTGTTGACGAATATTTGAAATAAAATTCGTGCTTGGTAGTGAGAAATTCAAAGATGTTAAATTACATTTTCTATACATGTGATTATTCGAAATTCAATAGAAGTAATAGACGAAAAACAAAACACATACGAATATTCAGTAAAGAAATTCTCGGGTGTCAATTGTACACCGGCTGGACAAAGACCATCGAACATTGTAAAATTCATTGTACATAAATCAAATGTTCGGTCCGTAAATAAATCAATCATATTGCCAAAAATCAGTAACACTAATCAAATATTTATTTAATCAATCTATACTTCAAGATAAATCGAGCACTTACTCATAGGAAATGCGACGCCATGTGCCAAAGCTGAATGACAAAATAAGTTTAATATACAAAAAAAAGAAAAGAATCTTTACCCGCAAATGAAGCGACAATCATATAGATAAAATCCATTTTATTGGCAAAGCGAAACTACAAAATAATTTATATGTTTTATTTTAAAAAAAAGATGTCGAGTACATACGAGACTAGCAAAACTGACAAGTTCGGCTGTTTTTTTCTCTTCTTTCTGTTCGTCATCGTCATCTTTTTTGAAAATATCTTTCATTCGAAACCTAGAATAAAGTTTTTTTTTCAACAAATGCATAATTTAAGTCGATTATCTTGTTTACCCAGATATCGATGCTTTTGATTGTCGACGTGTCGACGAACCTTTTCGATTCAGTTCTATCCCATTGGCTTTATCATCCGGGTGAATTTTGTGACTATTTAAATCGTAAGAATTTCTTCGCATTGTTTTCTAAAATCTATTTTATATAAAATAAAATGTATGTCCTTAACAAATGAGAACAGATTGTTTTATCCGTTATACATTTTTATTCTCTCATGAATGACTCATTATTTGTCCATTTGTTTTTCACTCTCTCGCTTTATTTGACTTCACGTTCTATTCTGTTGATCTTACATAAAGATGGCGACTTTTTTGTTTCTGTCAGAAATTTACGGTTCTGCTCATGTTTTTTTTTACCATAAAAGGATTTTAGATGATGAAATTTTTTCTAGGTGCATTTCTATATATAATCCTAAAACAAACAACTATCAGTCGATAGGTGAATACAGGTAAAGTAATTAGTTTGATAATTGAACAATCTTTATTTAGATGATGTAAAACGACTTACTTTTGCAAGAAAATAAAAATATTATATTGTTGTTACTTATATTTGAGGACTATTTTACTTTTGTTTTTTGTAGTTTTCTCGCATCTAAACTGACGTGAAGAAAATTTTTTTTGTTCTTTAAGATTCTTCTCAAAGCAAAAAAAAAGAATCTACAAAAAAAATGTTGTTGTCAGCCGCTTTCTGTTCTCCATAGCATCGGCGCAAGGCTTTTAAATGCCGCTAATCATGTCTTCTTGTTAAAAAAACACGTAAAGAGTATATAATCCTGACAAGTTCAAATATTTTCAGCGCCTTCATGGTAATCTTTCAATAAACTGAATTTATTTTTCTCAATTATCATTATATATAGTTAGAATTGTTTGTTAGTCTCTAAGGATTTCCATCTTGATTTGAAATACCTTGTTCAACAATGGATATCAAATCATTTGTCTATAAACGACACAGAACAAACAATCGAACAAACTTTTCTTTTTCATTTACATACATTCGTAGGTTGTGGGAGATTTTCTAAATGATAAACCCAAACAACACCATCACTAGTTCCTATTAGAAGACACTAAAAGCAAAATAAATCTCGATCTTGCTTGTTTTCAATTCAATTCCAACAAACATCCGAATCTGTTGCATATGCAATTGATGTTAATGTTATTTGTTCTGAACAATGAGCAATATAAATCGGATCCAGTCTTCAATCAATCAAAGATCATTGAATTTGTATTTAAAAAAAAAACGTTCGTACATGCTCTTTGATAAATCCCAAATTTCAATTGTATTTTCACTGACACAAAAAAACATAGTTGCCGATTTGGGCGACCAAATTGCATCGAAAAATGCTTTGCAATTCGATGATGAACAAATCAAACATGAATGAGAATATCCAACCATCCATAATCGAACTGTCCAATCTGCACTAGCACTCAGAAAGATGTTCTCAGCAAATGGTGACCAATGAACTTTATAAACAGGACCTGAATGTTCTCGATAAGATTCCAAATATTTTTCATTGTAAATTGTCGAACATCGATGAATAAGACCATCATCTGTCCCGCATAAATACCTAAATAAAAAGTGAGAAATTTTATTTTCAATTGAATAAATTCAATTAAAACAAACATTGTTTTGTCATTGGGTCGAATATCGAAGCAAAAACCACCGACAAAATTCGAGAAATATCCATCGATATACGTTCCATCACTATTTTTCAATATTTGACAACCGACTTGTGATGAATGGTGAGATTTCAAATGTATTAAATCTGCATATAACGCTTATCTCTATATATTAATCCTGATGTAATGAACATTTACCAGTTGCCTCAAATTCTTTGCGTAGAATCCATTGTGTAACACGACCATCGGATGAAATCGATACTAATACTTCAACATTTACGATATCCGATGATCGATCTTGTTCAATCCATGCAAGTTGCCAAATAGGACCTGAATGTTTCTTATCAAATCTATTCAAAAGCAGCGCATCTCTGCACAATGTTGCTCGTATTTTAATAATTCTTCGTACTTGGTTTCGACAATGGGAGTTGTATTATTTTTATTGAGATCGAATATGCAAATATTACCGTTAAATAAACCAACCTAGAATGATTCAAAATCATTTAATTACTAAAATTATGATCGAGAACTGTACGGATAGTAAATTAGTTCGTTTATGTGAAAATGCCAATGATGTGACACCGGCATTAGTTTGATAGTAACGTTCGGGAAACTACGAACAAGAAATCAATGAGCAGATGAAAAAAGAAAATTAATACATCAGGATTTTTTGAATTCCAACAACAAACAAGACCTAGTTTATAGAGAACAAAACAAAATTATTGATTTATAATTATATTAAATTCAACCTTCTCGATCGTTATTGTATTCAAACTTGCCATATCCAACAGCTAAAAAATCCTGAAAAACTTCCGTATTTCTTAATTTTCATATTATTTAGATCATTTTTACATAATTATGTTGATTCCAGCATAAACAAGACACATTTCGAGCTTCGGTTAGTAAACTTTCATAATGCCATAAACGTACAAGATTGACAGTATCATATTTATTCATTTTTGTATTCTCTTCAAATAAATATTCATTATCTTTGATTGTTGAAAATCGATAATCTACATATATAATTCATAGATAATAATAACAACACAAGATCCTTTCTCAAATACACACATACAACTATCTCGATTTGTTATTTTATAAGCTTGATAGATCATTTGTTTTTTATAATATCTATTCGTATTAAGAATACGTTCCATAATCAAAGTATCAACATCAATATCAGGCAACTAGACAAGTCAATTTATCATACGATTGTCAGTTAATGGAAAATATACTTCATCTACTTTATCTTGTTTGCTATTATTCAATTGGAAACAATCCGTTTTCGATGGTGTCATTTTAGCAATCGATTCTTCGGAGAAAAATGCCGATGAATCTAAATTTTGTTTTTTTTTAAATTAATTAAAACAAAAACGTTTTCGTTAAATTCACTGTGCGATGATTGATTAGACCTGGTTTTCTGATCGATGTTATCATATCGATAAATCTTCGTTTCAGCGTCATTTAGATTTTCATTTTCATGCATCAAATATTGACGATAGACTAATTAGAAGAAAAAAGCATACTAACATCGACTCGTACATTGATAATAATCGCACTTTTTTCTTTTCGTAGGTTCGCTTCTGCAAATGAATCATATATGTCCCATAAATTAGCCCAAGTTTCTTGTGACTAAAATTTTGATTTTAGAAAAAAAAATGTTCTCAAAGTTTGATTCGACAAATACTTTAATTAAGATAGGATCAGTATGAATATGTTCAGTTTTAAGTAGATGATTGAATGTTTGCATAGCACGTTCCATATACAAATCATTGCCTGATCGATTTTGACATAACTAGATTGAAAATCATTCACATCAACGAACTATCATTAAGAACTAGCTGACTGTCATATAAATTCGATTTTTTTCCTTGTTTTTTGCATATTCATCATGATCTTCTTGTGAAATTATATTACTTTCGAGATTCAAGATGAATATTGTTTCAGTTTCGCTCAATATAACATTATCTGCTAAGACATTTTCATAATTATACATTGCACCCGGCAAGAATTTAGCTTGAGACTCGTCATTTTCATTTGATATATAGGATATTTTATCTTGAAGTGTTCGATTGAGTAATTGTTCACTTGCTGTGATAAATTTCATGCCAAAATCTAACGTTAGTTTGTCTCTATTATCATCAAATATATAAATATGTCAGTTAGAAATAAAAACAAATACTTCGTCGAGAAATACGTTTCTGTACGAGCCAAATGAGATGTTGACATTGATAGATTGTTTGTACCGATGGTACTTTGTTCAGAAACGAATGATTCACGATTTTCAATGATACGTTTCGATGATGTCATATCGATTTGTGATTGTTCATCTTCACGATGAGTGTTGATACTCATTCGTACATAATTCGTAATCAATTTCGGTGTAACATCATGACCTTGTTCGTCCAAAATCTTCAGACCAAAAAAAAATTAACAATAAGACAAATTCTCATCAGGAATTATTCACTCGAAATCGTTCGAATTCTGTTGAATTTTCACGTAAGATCTGTTTTGATTGGCTGATTTTCTTACTGGACACTACTAATTGATTATTTTTCTCTCGAGATTGTTTATTATTAACTGAAGAAATGTCCGAATGATGATGATGCAATCGAGAACTCAATATCGATGATAGTTTAGGTCGACGACGATGACGACCACAAGACATTGATATCAATACACAAATAAATTCCGAATCAAAATCAAATGGATTGATTATGAGATGTTTACAGAAGAAACTGATTTGAGAAGTTAATTATATCATAATAAACATCCAATGAGATTGATCGATACAAAATACTAATTATCGTTTGTTGATTCTACTTATTAATTTCAAGATGAAGACAAAGATCGACCTAGTTTTCAAATCTAAACCGCTCGTTATCTGATACCTAACTAGTTTAGAATTTTTTTTCTCTCTCTCCCTCTCACGGCATCAAGTAACTTGTTATACGTGAGCAAATGTTGAAAAGAAAAACTAACTGTCAATATTGACGAATCGTGCATATACTTTTTTAATTTCATATATATATATAAGAATAAAAAAAACCATTGCGGTTTTTTCCTTTTGAGAAACTGAAAATAGTTCTTATTCTTGCTTCCCTCATGAGTGAGTATAGTTGTCATACGTAGGAACAGAACTGACATTAGCCATACTAGTGACATGAAATCTCTATGTACCCTCAAAAAAAATTCGTCATATTTCTTCTAAATAATTAAAATGCAATAAATTAATATTTTCGATAAAATCGATTTTAAAACAGTTTGATTTAAAATCAAAAGCGACATAAATATTTCCAATAATTCGATTGGTCTAAATACTCTAAACCAATCAGGAAAAACCATTTCTATATTGCGTTTATCTTGTTTATTTTTATTTATGTTCGAACGTCAAAGACATATTTCTCTGTCGCATTTATAATACAACGATTTGAACAGAAAACCACGATTTTCATTTTTAATTGAAACTATCTTTTCGTAACGCTTACGATTATTACCTTGTACTGTCATTAAATCGCGTTATTCGAAGGTCTTTCTCTTTTATTCAAGGACTTTCTACCATTGTTGATGTTATATCTATGTACATCACTGACCTTGACCATACAAACATAATCTTCTAGTTTTTTCTCGAATATTTTTAGTTTTTACATGTTTTTTTTTATTCTAGAAGCTTGTCTGCGATGGAATCTATCAGAAACCAAGTCTCTATGAATTCTACATGTAAAAAATGTGTTTTCAAAAGATAGAATATTACTTGTTCAAAAAGAAAAACAATTTTATTATTTGATTTGAAATGTAAGTCACATATTGTCTACGAACAGAAAACATGCACCTATATGATCAGTCACTCTCACTGTTTTATCCGTGAGTAATTTCATATTTTTTGTGTTTTTACTTCATAAATGTAAAATCAATCAAGCAGAACAGTTCTAAAGAAATAATTTATGTGAATATAGAACGTTAACTATGTGTCATTACGCTTGTCCGACGAGGAGAAAACGTTAAAAAAAATATGTAACTCGAATAATCAATGAATATTAGTCATAAATCACGGATAATCATGTTTTTTTCTTCTTCTTCTTTTTCATCTTTTAGAATTGATTTATTTTGTTTATGAAATGATAAATTCAGCAAAATGAGTCAATGTAAAATTCAGCAAACAACTTATTTACGAACGAATTCAACTAGCAAAGATTATATCTCGGAATCAAGCAATGATTTTGATGATAATTTTGATGATGTTAAAACACCAACAACAATCGATAATGAGAATAATGCATATTTGAAAACAACTCAAACTCTCGATGATTTACTTGATATTGATAAAAATGAAAAGCAAACAATTGAAGATACAGACGAAACTGAGAATGATGATGATGACGATGGAGAAGATTCAACACGCTTAAGTATCGATGATCCAAGCGAAATAACAATGTCCACAAGAAAAAGACAAAAGAAATCCAACAAGAAAAAGGGTAAGCTTCAAATAGCTCATTAAGTAACAATTGCTTATGATTATGTAAACCATCCCAATAGAGAGATCATCCTTTTCTAATACTCAATGCCAATATCTATATTATATATATACATGTTTGTGTTCTTTTCAATGAAAGAAATGTTAAATAAGTTTTTGTATCATTTAATCTCCTTCGCCTTCATATTCACTGACCAATAAGCATATAACGTCTGTCTCAAGTGTTTCACTTAACTATTCGCTTGAGTATGTCTGACCATCTGTACATGCCCTTCATATATAAGGTTACGCATATAGTAATCGAACAATCGTCTGGCCACTATGTACGTGTTTTAATGACCGATCGACCGCATTCACAACGAACGCGTTTTTTTTTGTCTTCCTATCGTATCGGAGACAGTCTACTACAACAACGTCCAGCCGATGGTCAGACAGACAAATAGACGACGACAAAGAACAAATGAGTGACCTAGATGTCTTCGGTCATTGTTGTCATAAAAGCAAAAATATATCAAAAAAATGAAGAACGAAAGAATGGAAAAAAAGAGAGAGAAAGTCACATATGAGAATAAACATTGCACGACAATGTTGATCTTGACCATTCATACATAGATTGCAGCGAAATTAATCGAGTTTCTTTTAATACATAGATGTTACATGCCCATGCATGAACAAAGAAAGAAAATAGCAGCCAAATGAAAGGCTGTAATGTAACTATCATATGATTATACATATGCGTATATACAAGCAGAAAAAAAGAAGAAGAAGAAGACGAAGAGGAAACTGTAATTGCTTTTTTAACGGTAACGCTGACGCAAAGTGTGTGTGTATGTGCAAGCGCTTGTTAGTTTGCATATATGCGAACAGCTCATCCTTTTTTTCTTTCGATGACGCTCTGTCGTCATATGATGAACATATATGTACATATACAAAGAGAAAGAGAGAGAGAGAACGTAGAGGAAAAAAAAGCAAACGAAGTAAAATAAAGCGGTGAAACAATAGTAGTTGCGCATATTGCGTTGTTTCTCCTCCTCTCCTCTCCTCTCTCTCTCTCTCATCTGTACTGCTGTTGCTCCTGCGATATGTACATGGTCATCGGTTCATGGGCATCATAGCACATACATATGCACGCAAGAGAGGAAAAAAAAGAGAAAGAAAGAGAAAAAAAAAAAAAGAAGAAGAGAAAAAAGCTCGACGAACGAGCGATAATGGCGGCGGCAATGGTGTAAAGAAGAAAGAAAGAAAAAAAAAGAAAAAGCAAAATAGTTCGCGTAGCACACTCTACTACTGACAACGTCGACTACTACTACCATCACTGCGATACATACATATACATATTACTACAATACATATGCTGCGTTGGCGTCGTTCGACGAGTAACATCAGGAATACACCATCACGGAGGAAAAATTGGATGTGCTGAGCATAACACACAAATGTTACGCAGTATTTATCCTTCGACATCAAGCATTAACTGAGCACGAGAAAGTCGAGTACGTGAAAGGCACAAAAAAAACGAGTCGTCAATAAATACACACGCGCTGATTTTAAACTACTATTATATTTGACCCCAATAACAAAAACTCAAAATCACCGCCTCACCACAATTCGCTCCTCGGATGGGTAAGAATTTTTCATGTCTATTTGCTTTTTAGTTCAATTGCATATCTTCGTTTTTCCTTTCCTTTCGTTCTTCGACCATTGAATCTAAATTTGGTTTGAAAAATTTTTTATCATTAAAAAGAAACTGCGTCATTCTATCTAATCATTATCATCAGGTGTTCACATGCACATTATTTGATCAGTGATGTTGATGAGCAAAATGTCCTTGCGATCACACTCGCATTTAACTAAGTAGATGTCCTTGTCATTAGTCGAGCTTGAGTCCGGACTTTAACTTGGCTCGACTCGATTAAATATGAAATAGTTAATGAATGCGAGCGAGCGCCCGCGCGCGACACATGCACACACATCGAGAAGTGCACGGTGCTTTGTTTGTCCAAACGATTAACGATGTTGCGCAAGGCCACTGTGCACAATTCGCTCGAATTTCAATCGTCATCATCATCATCATCATCATCATCATCGAACGATTATTTCGAATGAAAAAAAAGAGAGAAGAGAAAAAGGAGGCAAAAAAGATGTTCATCATGTACACGTTCGTATTACGTCTTTGCGTTGTTGAGAAAAAGAACGCATACAGATTCGTGTATGAGTGCAAAGCACAGAAATAGTAACGATGTTGCGTCTTTCCTCTGTTCCTCACGCCCCTCTTCATCATCGACTTGTGTTGAATATGAGGATATATATGGAGGAGAAGAAGTTGTAGTTGTTGTAGTAATAGTAATGGTGGTAGTATGATGGTAGCGGCGAGTGCACAGAACAAGAAGAAAAAAGGTCAAAAAAAAGAGAAACTGCACGCCGAAAGCGGCCACGTCCAAACACACAACATGCATGTGAACTCTCATGTCGCCGCCACCACTACTTCTACTATACCATCATCACCAACATCGTTAGATTTACAACAAAAGTGTTCTCTTTTTCTTTTTTTTTATTTCTTTTTTTTTTCGTGAAGATTTGTATTCATTCATGTATGTGCACAGCTGTTGACTTTAGTCGTTTACGCAACTTTCGACTCACTCCGCATACACATATTATACGTTTGCATTCTGTACCTCATCTATCTTGTATTTTAAAATGAGTATGAA
>ERZ778020.1635-NODE-1635-length-18630-cov-3.658197_pt1 | contig 18630 bp, 20 predicted proteins | sample MGYA00375750_ERZ778020 | MGnify/ENA primary metagenome ERZ778020 (study PRJEB29350, sample SAMN05389818) | bioreactor metagenome | isolation source: Ammonium sulfate bioreactor | place: South Africa: University of Cape Town | collected 2014-03-17 ...
TTTCAAGTTTGCTGTTTCTATTTGTTCGAATCGATTAAGATGTCGAAAAGCACTGGTACCGATGCTCGTGTTCAAGTTGCTGTTCGAGCTCGACCACTCAATCAACGCGAAGTAGAAATCTCGTTCGATTATGCTCGACTCATTTCACTTTTTGTTTTCACTCAATTAGATCGATTTAAAATCGCCGATAATCACTCATATTCAAGGTTCACAGATCCTAGTCAATAAATCTCAAGAAAAGTAACACGAACTTATTTATTCTCATCCAAATTCACTTGTTTTTCCTTTCGAAATCATTAGACATCATACACCCAAAACATTTTCCTATGATTTCTGCTTCGATTCAATGCAATTGCAGACTTCTAATTATGCTAGTCGGTTTTTCTTTGTTCTTGTTTTTCTCGAAAATAATTTGTTTGTTTCGAAATCAGGTCAAGAATTAATCTTCGAAAAACTCGGCATTGAAGTTGTTCGACATGCGTTCGAAGGTTACAATGCGTGTATATTCGCGTATGGTCAAACGGGCTCAGGCAAATCGTATACAATGATGGGTACGCATAGTGATCGAGGCATAATTCCGCGTCTTTGTCAGTCGATGTTCGATCGAATCGAAAACGAAACGAAAGAACAATTGAAAGCCAATGAAAGCAGTTTATCAATGGAAAATAATGAGAAATTAAATGAAATTCTCTCGATGAAATTCTCGTCGACTTATCGAATCGAAGTTTCATATTTCGAAATTTACAATGAAAAAGTTCGAGATTTATTAAATCCAAATAATAATCATCACGCATTGAAAGTCCGAGAAAACAAAATTCTCGGTCCGTACGTCGATGGTCTCTCGCAATTAGTTGTTACTTCCTATCAAGAAATCGAAACACTTCTCATCGAAGGAAATAATTATCGAACAGTCGCATCTACGAATATGAATAATGAAAGTTCGAGATCACACGCAGTTTTCACACTTAAACTAACGCAAACATTGTCAACCGACGCAACTGAAGTATAATTTGAACGAAATTTAAGATTTCGAATATAAATTCGAGTTTTTTTTCTTAGACGCAAAGTGTCAAAGTTAGTAAAATTAGTCTTGTTGATCTCGCTGGTTCGGAACGTGCATCGAAAACTGGCGTTCAAATCGAACAAACACGTTTTCGCGAAGGTTGCAATATAAACAAGTAAGACCATCGGTTTCTTCATTTCTTCTCGAAATTATTGAATTTCTAGATCATTATCAACTCTTGGCCTTGTCATTTCAACATTAGCCACTCGTCAATCGACGGAAAACAGTTCGAAATCATCGAAAAAAACCTTTGTTCCCTATCGAGATTCCGTGTTAACATGGCTGTTAAAGGACAGTCTCGGTGGAAATTCATTTACGATTATGTTAGCAACGATTTCACCGGCATCGGACAATTACGAAGAAACTCTTTCAACATTACGTTATGCTGATCAAGCAAAGAAAATTGTTAATCATGCGATTATCAATGAAGATGAACCGGGACAAATTATTCGAGAGCTACGAAATGAAATTGATCTATTGAGAAAAGAATTAGCCGATGCTAAAGCAGAGAAATCAGCTGAGAAATTAAATGCTGAAATCAATGAAAACGAACGATTGATGTTAACTATAAGCAAAGATTGGCAAGAGAGAATCGCGGAAACTGATAAAATCAGCAAAGTAAATATTTTCCATCGAAAGCTAAAACAAACAAATGTCTGTTTACATTGTTTGATTGAATAGGAACGACATGAATTATTGGAAAAAAGTGGCATATCCGTTTGTAGTTCAGGCATAGGTCTTGAAAAAGATCGTTTGTATCTCGTTAATTTAAATCCTGATCCTGCATTAAACGAATTACTAGTTTATTATTTAAAAGTAAACGAATAAATAAATAATCGAATTTGATTTTGTTTTTGAATTAGTCTAAGACAACTATCGGTCGTCCTGATGCTCCGAGCAAACAAGATATCGAATTAATTGGCGTGGGAATCTCGCCCGAGCATTGTATCATCGAAATTCGATCGTCGAATCAAATCTATTTGATTCCATTGAATAAATCCAAGTTCGATTTTGCTCTTTTCTTTGTCTATTGATGTTTTTTTTTGTTTTTAATAGAACTTATGTCAATGGACAATTGATTGATAACGAGAAACAATTGAGACATGGCGATCGAATACTTTTAGGATGTTCGCATTTTTTTCGTCTGAATTTTCCAGCTGATCGAAGTAAACTTGAACAAAAATCGATTGATGGAATTCGATTTTCTTTTTCAAATCGATTTAGATAATTCAGTTCGTTCGTCGATGATGAACACTTCGTCACATCTATCGTTTATCGATGCTCAAAATGAGTTTCTATTGAATCAATTAGCAAGTGATTCGATGAATAAAGAATTACGAATGTTTTTGAAACAAGATGAACATCATCAGGATATACTACCGAAGACGACATCTGATGTTTATGAACGTGAAATAGAATATCTAAAGGGTCAATTGATGCGAAGCGATAGTCGATCATCGGTGATCAATTCAAAAAATCGAGCTTTCGAAGAATCTCTTTCCAAATGGAGATTTTCGAATAAACTTCTCAATGGGTAAATTCTATTTTATTTCAACAAAAGAAAAAACATCTTTTTTCTCGTTGATTTAGATCCGAAGAAAGTCGACTGTTCTTCACTCGTCTCAAACAAGAAACAATTCGTGTCAATGCGCTTGTATCCGAAGCGAATACAATCGCCAGTGAATTGCAACGGCAAACAACGTACACAGTTATGCTACAAATTCCTGTTTCGTATTTAAAACCAAGCGAACGAGTACGTTCGGTTGTTTTTAAATTCAAAAAAAAATGTTGATGATTCGCATTTTTCAGGCGACGACAAATCTGTGCGAACCAACGATTCAAGTTAAACGAAGAAATTATTCGCCACAGATTTGGAATATCGAGAAGTTCGAATCGAAACTGAATGATATGCGAGATGTTTATTACGAATGGCAAATGTCGGAGAACAAAGTAACGTCAAAATCAATTCGTTTTTGGATCGATTCGAAAAGATTTTGTTTAGGATGAATTTTTAATTGAACAACAAAAACGAGCCGATCCATTTTTCGACACACAAAATTACAATTGTCTAATCGGCGTTGCAAATATTTTTCTCAAAGCATTATTCTACGATTCGAAATTGGATTATTTCGTTCCAATAATCAATACTCAAGGCGAAATATCTGGATCGCTGCATGTTGTTCTCACGCAAATCGGTTATTCGCCAATGAAAAAATTAAGCGACTTTCAGTCGGCTGATAAACCACGAACGAGTATTAGCGAAGGCATGAGTCTTGATGTCGAAGAAAATAGTGAGAGCGAGCCAAGTGCAAGTCAAACTAGTCTCGATGATGAAAGTGCTGATGATTCATCGAGTAGTTTGACAACAAATCAAATGACTGTCAAATTTGCAATAAAAGAAATTCGAGATTTACCTCAATCGGATGCAGAAAATGTTATTTGTCGTTATACATTTGTCAACAGTAAAGATGACCAAACGATAATGTCGATAAAACCAACACCAACCGATCAAGAGAACGCTGATGATGCCGCCAAAAAACCGAGAATATTTTCGTTTCAACATGAAAAAGAATATTCATTCACAATGACCGATAATTTCCTTTCGACTTGTCTGGAAAACGCTGTTTCAATCGAAGTCTGGTACCATTACAATTCCATACCGTTGTCAATCAGCACCAATCTTAATAACGAACGTAATCGACGTGATGCAGAAATCCGTGCGCTGAGCAATCGATGGAAAGAAGTCAAACGACATATTCAATATGCCGTTGAAATCCACGAATTGGACGCATCGGGCCGATGGGAACCGGTCGAAGTCGATGCTCAACAATCGCAGATTATCAGCGGGGGAATCTATCGATTGCGACAAGGTCAATCGAAACGATTAGTAACACGTTTACGTGTCATACCTCAATCGCTTGTTCTTCACGCGATACGTTCGGTGGAAATCGGCTCGATAAGTACGAGAAAAATAAACGCACCGAGACAATTAGATTCGTATCAAGATGAAGAATTGCAGTGTTTGAGACGTGAATGGTTGGATTTGATTGAGAAACGAAAACTTTATCTCGAATCAGAAATTAAAGTTCTCAGTCAACAGACAAGTAAAAAGAAAAATTGAAATTGAAGAATAAATCGAGTTTTTTTTTTTCGCTTATTTTGTAAGATAAAACGCCCAATGATTTGGAAAGAGAAACAACTCTGCTCGAACAACTTGTTCGGTTGACAGAAGAGAGAAATTTCGCAGAATTTCCACCGCCAGGAAGTGGAATACCTGGTTCGCCACCTTGTTGGACACCGCCAATAACTATTGAAGAACATCGTCCATTGATATTTCTCAATCTCGATCCAGTTAATATGAATACAGAGAACGATACAGCTGGTCTCAAAGCAAAACTAGCCGAAGAAAACAAGAACGATATGTTCAGACTACCGTTGCTACATCACGCATCGGATGAAGTCAGAAATTCATTGAGAATGTCCGAATAGAATCGATGATTATTTGCGTTTTCTAGGTTCGAGCAGTGGCACAATGGGATCCGTCGATTCATGAAGCAACAGAAATGTATTTTAATAGAAATTTTTTCGATAAAATAAAACGTTTTTTTTTTGTTAACTAGGAATCGAGTCACACCAAGTAATACGATTATTTACATGGTCGTGAAGATAATCGTTCTGATTTCTCAACCTGTTCGTATGGAACTCGTTCTACGTAAACGTATCGCTACAACAATCGGTAAAACTGAAGGATGGTGGTCGGGAAAAGCTATGAAATATCTTCTTGGTTATGTAAGTTCGATTGTTTGGTTTTGATTATCGTGCTGAATGATTCGTTTTTAGAAACCATTTAAACGCACAAGTGTCGTCTATGAAATCGTCTCGAGCATTCCGAAATACATTCACGAGATTGAAGATCGACAGAGTCTCGCATTAGTTGCTGGTTCGGAATGTCACACGCAGAATTACATGGAGAAATATATTCAATATGCGTCAGCTGTTGATTCATTGCTTCTATTAGATAAATTACGACAAGTTCGTGATCGAAAAAAATCTTTCTTTCAATTATAATCTCGATTGTTTTCAGGAAGTTTCCTTAGTAGAAAATTCATCGAAACAACAAACTATTCGAAAAGCTACGAGTGTACCGAATATTGCCAATCAACCAGGAATGAATGTAAGAAAAGCGAGAGGATTATACTTTTTTTGACTCGAACAACGATTCTATTAGATAATCGATTTCGATTTGTAAATAAAAATTCAAGTACGAATACGAGTGTTCTCTCTTAATCTCTGCTAATTAGATTCAAAGAATTGCTCCTATGTTTTTCTGTTTGAACTTGAATATCAAATCATTATGCTCTATGTTTTCTGTCAATAGAGTCTATCAATCGCTCCTACACATTCTCGACATGAAAAATTACAAGATCAAGGCACTTTAAAAAAATCTCCCTCAATCCAAGCCGAATCAGCAAATCGTCAAAATCCTTTTTTCGAAGATAAGACAACAGTGAAATCGTCATTTCTCTATCCACAAAATCCAAATGAATCAACAACAGGCACGCAAATCAAGACTGTCAACACGCCATTCTCTTCGTTTAGTCGGTCAGAATTAAATGTTTCCACGCCAATATCAACGCGTATCATCGATGAAAGTACACGTTCCTATTTCGAATCAACAACGCCGAGTCTACTGTCACGTTCGTTGTTCATCGAACAAGAACAATTGCAACCTGTTCAATCGTCGACTCTTCGCATTCGTCATACATTCGATATCGATGATAATGAAAATCTCGATTTGAAAAAAGACGAATCCGATCTTCTATCGATACGAACGTTGGAAGAGAAATATTCAATTCCATCGACACCGAAACGTGTTCAATCGGAACCTGTGACAAAGAAAATCGTCGATGTTAATGACGATGAATATCCGATCGACTGTCGAGTTATTGTTAATACTGATCATCATATTTTTAATAAACTTGGTTTTGTTCGTTATGTTGGAAAAACGCATTTCAAAGAAGGTATTTGGTATGGAATTGAATTAGAAGAAGCTGTGGGAAAAAATGATGGTTCATTCGATGGACACGTGTACTTTCAATGTCCAGATAAACATGGTGTGTTCGTTCGTCGTGATAAAATTCGACGACTAACATCAAATGAAAACACGAGACAATCTAGTCGTTGAATATGGCCAAATAAGAATAGTTTTTTTGTTCGTTTTCATACTAATTACTATTGAATTTAAATTGCACTTTAAAACAACAACAATACTATTTTCTTCTGTCAGATTATAAACACATTTTTGCACATGCATGATCATTATATTGAAATAATTCTTTATTATTATTACTATTGCTGTTGTTGTTGTCGTTGTGTTAATTATTGCACTTCTGTTTATTGGAAAGAAAACTGTAAAATTCCTTCGCTCGGCCAGTTTTCTCTCGATGTACGTGTGATTATTTATAGTTATCGTTCGATTTCTCATCTTAATTCTTCTTCGGTGATATCGGCTGACTTCCACCCTCTATATTCACATATCCTGCTCGATTCCTTATCAATGTGAATGTGTCTAATATGATCGTTTCTTTCTTTTTTCTTTCATATTTATTATATACGAGGAATCTTTAAAAAACCAAATGTGTGCGTTTTCTTTTTGATATATTCAAATAAATATTATCATGATTATAGAGTCGATTCATTTGTGTATATGTTCCGGTCAAGGATATACTAATGTAGCGATCTTTATTTGAGGAGAATGTTTAGCACACATATGTATTTATAATATCTCGGCGTGAAAAAACACCCTTTTGCTGCCAATGAGTTCTTTTTTGTTAGCGAACGATTAGATATTTATATGTCTATAAACAGGAAATAGAACTACTTCTTCCGTATTCTGTGAATGTGAATGCTGAAGGAATCGGAGAATACTATAAGAATAAATATTCTCATATATATATGTATGTATGTATATATATATATATATATATATATCGAGAGAGTGGAAGAAAGAAATCAATTGACGGTGTATGAAGCAGAAAATTAGATAATAGACCCGTTTCAAATAGTGTCTAAGTCTATTATTAACGCCGTCGAAGATCTACTCGGCTTTTTATTGTAATTGAACTTGTGTGTATGTGTGAGGGTGTTATTTCTATTGATATTACTGTTTTTGTTGTTGTTGTTGTTGTTGTCGTCGTTATTATTATTATTATTATTGCTCTTGAATAGCTTAAGGCGGAAATCAGTTTTGAGATAGACTATGAAAAAGATAGAAAAAGGAAAAGACGATGATATTTACACGCAAATTGAATCGACAGAATTGAATAATCACTATTACTATCTATGTTTAGATGAATGGTAACGAAGGAAACTTGTGTGTATATTAAGACAGAGACTACAAATCTATCAAATCTCAAGTAAATGACTAGTGATTGATGATTTCTATCGAGTTCGTTGTATTCACTTCCTGTTTGAGCTCTTTTCTTTTTCTTTTGGCTTATGTACGTCATCCAAATTATCATCATCGACTCAACTCGGCGAGGCAAGTAATTTGATCTACATGAGAGGCAGAAAAACATCAATTCAGAACAAACAAAAAAGAAGAGGATGAATAAATTTATCTCTGGTAGATTGAACATTATATTTATGAATCAAACTCTTATTATATATGTCAGCGTAGGCGGAAGAGAGAGAGAGAAGTATAGCGAGAGTACGTTGTATGTCAATAGTAGAATTTAATATTGGATGTAATTTCTCATCCTCTTCTACACATTGTTGCTTTCGAATACAATATAATTCTTCGATTCTTTCCTCTTTTTTTTCTTCTAACGGTCTCTTCATCATCATGTTTCTTTTACAAAAAAGAAAAAGATTTATTGATTTCTTTCATTTTCAATCGAATGTGAGTATTAATCATGATTATTATTTTGTTTTCATATCACTCGTCGATCTTCTATGGAGATTAGATATACACTGATATTGATCAATCTGATCAGATTTAGAGAAAAAAAGCAATTATTAAGATTTATTAAGAGCAAAACGTAGACGAATCAACGCAACCTTTTCTCTCTCTCTCTCTCCCTCGCGCTAGACAACATCATTCACAATCGCACATACTGAGAAAGGAAATACATTGATGTCTCTGTGTATATAATGGTAATGATTTATGCGATGAGAAAGCATAAGGATCCGATTGTTTTTATTGCAAACTCCTGTTTATGATAGCCAATTCATTGAGATGATTAGAAGGAAACAGAAATCATTCTTTTTCCGAACGTATTTTTCTAATATGAGACAATAGTTCAAGGTCTCTAATAACTATTTTCCTGGAGGAATGACTTCTTGTTATTTGTAGACGCGGGGGAGTACTCATGACAATATCATCATCACTAAGGCGAACATTGTTCGATTGACAATCATCAGTAGAAATCATATGAAATACTACTAGAAATAACAACAATAACAATAATCGAACTCGAAAAGAAAGAAAAGGAAAAAGAAGAAAAAACTATATAATAGTTATATATAGAGTAAGATCTTTCTTTCTTCTTCTTCGAACGGTAGCGAAAAAAGAACTTACGTTAAGAAGAAATAGTAGCAGCAGTAGCAACGATAGGATAAGCTAAAATTGTCTTTACATGTGTGTCGGAAAAGAGAGCGAGAGTATAAAGCAACCAAACACGGCGATGAGAGAGAAAGAGAAAAAAAAGAATAAAGAAGAAATAATACGGTACGTTGTGCTTTCTTGCCCAGCTAACGACCAACTAGGCTGTTCTTCTTCAGCCTCGAGCAGCATCCCTCATTATTATTGTGATTATCGTGCTCGATCTCTATTACTGTAAGACACATGCACATACGTATGCGCTGATACACACAAGAAGAAGAAGAAGAAGAAGAAGAGAAAAACGAGTCAGCAAAAAAATATAGAACAAAATGTGCACAGTTGACAATAACAATACCAAAGAGGTACTCGAACATTTTAATAATGTTTTCAGGTAGTTAAATTGTTTGTTTTGTGTTTCTTAGTTTAGTATTCTATTTGTAAATATAATCATTAAACGATTAGGTCACATGGACATATACGCAGAATATGAGAGAAAAGAAAGAGTGCAAACAGAAAACTCAGTAGGAGGAAAGTCGAAAACAGGTGCTGTTTGTAAGTAGAATTCCTCTTGGAACAAGAAAGACGAAACATTGTGCATTGGAATACGACCGGAAATTAGAAAAAAATGCTGCCTTGCAAATCTTGCGGATTGTTGAAAGCTGAGTGAGTGAATGAATGAATGAATGAATGAGCGAATAAGCGAAAGAATTAATGAATAGTCGACTTTTTGTGCGCATAGATGAGACAATAAATGAAATACTAATAGAATATCGATGCAAAAGTAAAGTTAGAGTAACAGTATTTTAATTGTATGACGAATCTAGTGAAGAACAAAAACTAGTCATATGGGTGGAAAAATTAATCAATATTGATGACAGTCAGTCTTTCTTTGTTTTTTTGCAGTCATATTGATAGTAATCATTATCTTTAGATTGTACTTTGACAAATATCTAAATGTTAGCATCTCTTATCTTTTTTTTTCCTTCTTTTACTTTGTCAATGATTTCGATTAAACTATTGCTTTTCAAGATATATTTATATATTTATGACGAAAATACATCTACATTTATATAAATATATAAAAGTGAAGGCGGTCGGACATATTTAAAGAGAAAAAAATTCCGAGAGAAGAAAAGAGTGAGAGAGAGAGAAAACGCAAACAGAAAAAATAGAAAATAAAGACTATTCATTGAGAGCAAAGATAAAAGTACTAAATTTTGCTATCTTATCATTATATGACTCTCATCATCAAGTTTAATATTCGACAATACAGACAGCATTCTCAGCATATTTTTATTTCCACATTTGGTATCGAGCAATGAATACTTATATGTATATATATATATATATATATATACATAAATATTTCATCACTGGCAATCATTAAGCGCACCATTTGGGAGCATTTGTTGCCTGGTTAGCTTATGATTAGTTCGTTTATTGTCGAAACTCTTATATGTATATATAATATTTATTTTTCACAGTTTTTTATTCGATCACTGAGAAAAAGAACATACGTAAGTTATGATCGACGTTAAACAGTAAATAATAATGAAATATTGATTGGACTACGGTCAAATAGAACGTTTGACGTCATCAAAACTCAATAGTCTGATAGTTCCCAGATGATATTGATCAAGAAAATCTCTTTCGAAGGACATGGCACACAACGAACATTTGCCTCTTTCGAGTGAACTTTGCCTTTCGAAGGCCACGACAGACGAGTGTCAAAGCTATTCCTTTAGGATAAACTTTTTCCTCGTGCCTATCTTCTTCTTCTTCCACGTCTTTTCTCTTTTCTTTTTCCTATCCGCTCTCTGTCTCTTTCTCTTGCTTTTGTGTGCTCTGTGATTCTCAACAAGAATCTTGTCGTATAGTGTCTCATACAACATCATGTAGAGCATCAAATTAGTTGACGTCGGCATTGTATAGTAAGAGAAACCAAGCAAGAAAAAAAAACGAAAGAAAGATGAGCAGCATCAACAGATGTATAAGCACATATCAAAATTGGAGAAAGACATAATGAAAGACGATCTCAAAACAGAAGAAAAAAACACTATTCAAATGTGTTAATTAGCTATGTGTTAACATATTAACTTGGATAATTTTTTTCTTTTTTTTTTCTTCGTTCTTCTTGTTTTTTCCTTTTTCATTTCTCGTCGTTTTTTTTCTTGTTTTTTAGATGATTTAAATAATAAATAAATTATATGTTTGCATTATTATTGCAAAAAAACAACATTGTCTGGTTTGTTGAACGAAAACAAGATGCTGCAAATTTGTTAATCGAGCGAGCTATGAGATCAATTTGGCCGCCGATCATCCATGAATCGATTTGATTGGAATAAACTCTCACCTGACGAGTTCGAACGTCTACAGGAATTTGTTTCATGTACGTTGTGTTTTTCACTAGCAAAAAAAAAGATGCCAATGAGAAAAACGAAGATTGACATATAACACTTCAAACTTTGATCTTTCGATGTACTTTTCTTGCTGTATAATTGTCTTTCTGCTTATCTATTTAGATGCACCGAAGAAAGTCAAGGATGTTGTTGCTATTCTTCAACAGGATCCCAAATGGTTAGCTCTTGGAAATGATGAGGTATGATTTAATATATTTAATAACGCACTAATTGATTTCCTCTATGATTTTTTTTCTTCTTCTTCTTTCTTTTCGATTTTAAATTAGCAACTTGATTATCGAAGTTTTCGACAATTTCTCGAGAAACTTGTCGATAATTCGGATATTCCAGAAGATCTATGTCGACATTTATTTCTCTCATTCGTTCGAAAACCAACTCCTTCCATACCTATCGATGCATCATCAACAATCGGTATTCTTCCACTTGCAACAGCTGCTATTCCACCACCTCTACCATCATCATCGACAGCAGCAACTACGCCCGTATCCGCACATTCACCCTCAACTACAAACGCAACAACATCCTAAACACCAGCCACAACTCCAAATAGTCGAACATTTGAAATTACTGATAAACTAGCCGGTTTTGGACTTATTCCTGAACGTTTTCTTCAGAAAAAACGTGGCCTTACGAATCAATCCGATGAAGTCAATACAATCGGATCTACTGACTCGAAAACTAAAACGGGTATTTATTAAAGATTTATTTCTGTCATGTTCAATGAACCGAATCTTTTTCTGTAGGTGTGTGTTCATCCGGTAAAAGTAGTCTTATGCGTCGGGGTAATTCGCACGATCAACATAATGATTCACCTGGAAATTCACGTCAATCATCAAGAAAATCAAATCCTTCGATACATTCAATTCATTCACTACATGGAAAAGGTTCAAACAAAAACAAAAACAAATATTTTCGATGCATTTTCTCGTTTAGATGTTTCGAATGTAAATACTGCCGATGATCCATGGGTATTTCGTACATCAATATCACAATTATTAAGCCGAATATCAGGCACAGATTTAACTCGTGATGGTAGTCATCATCATCATCTCACATCGCCACAACATCAAGCAGCACTCATTCAATCTCAACAACAAATTGATATCAATACAGCACGAATACAATTCAAAGATATTGTCTGTTATTTTTCATTACTTGAAGGTGGTACACCCGAACAAAAACTCGAATGTAAGCAATCACTATGGATTGTGTTTCATTCGTTCGATGATTGTTTTCTTTTTAAGTTATGTTTAAATTGTACGATGAAGATAGCAATGGAATACTTGATAAACAGGTTTGAAAATGATTATTTGGAAGAAAAACACAAATTTGTCTCGTTAAAGGAAACCGATTCGATTGTTAATCAAATGATGAATGTTGCTGAATATCTTGGATGGGATGTATCCGAATTACGACCAGTAAGATCTAATCGAATTTAACGTTTGTTAAATGTTTTTGATTGATTTTCTTTGATTAGATTCTCGAAGCGATGATGACGGAAATCGATTATGACAATGATGGTGCTGTTACATTAGAAGAATGGAAACGAGGAGGATTAACCACTGTTCCTCTTCTCGTTCTCTTGGGTCTTGATTCCGTATGTATCTATTCATTCATTGTTTATTCTTTTTCACTTTCTCTCAAGACGACAAACAATTTCATCAATGACTTTTGTTGAATAATAGAATGTTCGAGATGATGGAACACATTCATGGAAATTGAAACATTTTAATAAACCTGCATATTGTAATCTTTGTTTGACAATGTTAGTCGGATTAGGCAAACAAGGTCTATGTTGTTCATGTAAATATACATATATTCTCATTTTCAATCGAATATTGATTTCAATCGATCTGATTTAGTCTGTCGATATGTTGTACATGAACGATGTGCAAATCGTGCGCCTGCTAATTGCATATCGACGTATACTAAGACACGAAAAGTTGACAACATATTCTTACATCATTGGATGGAAGGCAATTGTCCTGGACGATGTGATCGCTGTAAAAAATCAATAAAAACCTATAATGGCATTACAGGTCTTCATTGTCGTTGGTGTCAAATGACATTGCACAATAAATGTGCGTCACAATTGAAACCTGAATGTACATTAGGTCCAAATCGAGAACATATACTTCCACCATCGTGTATTTATCCAACGGTTTTGGTAGATAATAAACAAATCTTTGCTATTCTAATTATAAAATAAAATATTTAGGAACGACCTAAACCACCAAGAACTGGAAATGGTCTTAAACGAGAAGAATCATGTGTCGAAGGATCGATACAATCATTTCAAATACAACCGTTGCCAAATACACGTCCACTACTAGTTTTTATTAATCCAAAATCAGGCGGAAAACAAGGCGAAAGGTTTACTTGACATATTTTCGATGACTGAAAAATTATTTTTTATTTTTTTTTTAAAGAATTATGCGTAAATTCCAATTTCTACTAAATCCTCGTCAAGTATTTAATCTTGCTAAAACTGGGCCAATGCATGGGTGTGTTTCTAATCTTGATTCTTGTTGTTTTCAATAAACATTTCTTTTGTTTAGTTTTCAATTTTTCAAAGATCTTGAAGATTTCCGTGTTCTTTGTTGTGGCGGTGATGGAACTGGTAAGAGAATCTAAAAATACATTATCTTAATTGACTGAATACATTTCTAATTTAGTTGGATGGGTACTCGATGTTATGGATAGAGCACCACTGATTCGTCGAGCACCTGTTGCTGTTCTACCTTTGGGCACAGGAAATGATCTTGCCCGATGTTTAGCATGGGGAGGCGGATATGAAAACGAGAGTTTAAATAAGATTTTAAAGAAAATTTCTCAAGCACCGGTGATCATGCTCGATCGATGGCAAATTGAGTTCAGCACACGAACAGATACCGAAGAAAAAGGCGATGATATTCCATTTAATATAATCAATAATTATTTTTCTATTGGCGTTGTAAGTGAAAGAACAAACTAACGAGATCATTAGTGAAAAAGAAATCAAACGGAATTTTTAGGATGCATCAATTGCACATCGATTTCATTTGATGAGAGAAAAACATCCGGAAAAATTTAGCAGCAGGTAGAAATCCATTGTTTTGTGAAGAACGATTTCCTTATTGAGCTTTTGTTATTTTCAGGATGAAAAATAGACTATGGTATTTAGAATTCGGTACATCGGAAGCTATTTTTTCCACATGTAAAAACTTACATGAAGACATCGATATCATGGTACGAAAGCTTTTTTATTCCCGTTCGAATCAAAATGTTTTTTTGTTTACAGTGCGATGGTGTTTCACTTGATCTATCAAATGGTCCATCGTTAGAAGGCATTGCATTGTTAAATATTCCGAGTATTTATGGTGGCATATCATTGTGGGGCGAAGGAAATCGACATAAAAACCGAAAGACTCCGGCTAATTTTCAACGGAAAGATTCGTATGTGTACAGTGAATTTAGTCTTTTTTTCGAAAGACAATGATTTATTTCTTTTTCAAGTGAATATTCAACGAGTTCAACGTCAGATATGACATTTGCTCTACAAGGTAAAATGAATATTAAAATGACAGAACACTTTGAAAGGACGTTTTTGGTATGTAGATGTTGGAGATAAATTAATCGAAGTGGTTGGTGTTCAATCAGCTATTCATGCTGGTTCAATCTATGCTGGTGTTCGATCAAGCGCCAAACGTCTTGGTCAATGTTCGTCTGTTGTTATTCGGTGAGAACGATTCTTTTTTTTTTGTTTTTTCAGTTAATTATTCAACTTTATTGTTTGAAGAACTCGCAAAAGTTTCCCAATGCAAATCGATGGTGAACCATGGCTTCAACCTCCGTGTACAATTTCGATTACACATAAAAATCAAGTACCTATGCTCACAGCACCACGAAAAGAACGAAAAAATAGTCTATGGAAATTATTTAAAAAATAAGACTCGTTTTCAACCGAATAGAAACAACGCTTTTTTCTTCTTTTTGTTTTTTTTTGTGATAAACTCATTCTGATGAACATCACATATACGATTTAAACATCCGTTTCTTCCTTGCTTTCCTTATTAATTTTCAATTTCTTCTGTTTTCTCTTTTCTAAACAGTGATGTTTCTAGTCTGATAGAACTTATTCATCATCACGCCAATATATGTGTGTATTTTTCAACAACCGAATCTTCGTCTCTATATTAATAATCAGCAGATTTCTTCTTCGAAAATTGTTAGTTGTGTTTTTGCCTTGTCCTTTGATCATTCGCCTTCTCATCTAGTTTTCTTTTTCTTTTTGTTTGTGTTCAAGTGTATTTTTTATTTTCAAAGACGCATACACACATATATATATATAAATGGTTGATGATCGAATGAAAAACGAGAGAAGAAAGATTTTCTTGTTTAAATTGGACATCCACGAAATGTTGGCACAGGTTCTGTCGTTGATTTTCGAATGTCTATTAATTGATTCGTCGTATTCGTTCGTTTTAATGAATCTAAATACGATTGTTTCGATGAATGAATAAGAATAAAAATACTAAATGGAACGAGAATTAAATAAATAACAAATAAAATTTGATCAATAACGGTTGCAATCGTTTTCATTGATTTTTTCGCTGTCGATGTTGGATAAAACACTGGATGACGAAAATCAAACGATGACAAACACATTGACGAACTTGTGAATAGAGAATTTCGTCGGTGAAACATATTATTTAACGATTGACGAAAATATCGAATATCATGTAACAATTCAACGGCATCGACATCCGTACGTTCCGGAAGATGATTTTGTATATTTTTTCGTTTACGTAGAAATGCCCATCGCTGTTTATTCAATTCGATTAACGATTTATTAACAGTAAATAAGACACTTTTCTTTCGTCGAGGTAGATTTCGTTGATAAGTATTTCGTTCGTGATAATAGATGAATATTGTGAATATATTAAATATACACGAGAGAAAAACAAGAAGAAACATAAGATTTGAAAATAATGTTAACGTACAAATGCCTTCTTCAGTTTTAGGAATATATTCGGAGATTAATTGTAGATAAATAGTTAACGAAAGTAGAACACTAACTGTAAGAGCAACTTTTTCACCGCTATCCGTTGGTAAACAAAATGAAAAAACAGCAAGAGATGATATAATTATAAATGGAATGATGATTTTCAAAACATAGAAACGAGAAAATCGATGGAGTTCAAGTTCAATTTTCAACGTACTAAAATTACTCTTATGATTTGCATTATACAAATCGAATTCTTCGATTTTAGCATGTGATATTGACCATTCAGTATTAATATAATTATACAATCGAACAACATTGTATAAACTGCGAAGTTTTAATTGATTTGAATCGTAGATTGTCGATTGAAGTAGAATTTTACAATGCTGTCGATCGAATGGAAAATGAACAACATTAACTTCGCAAAAGGCAATTAGCTTTTGTTGATACGACCAACGAATAATTCCATTGCAAACAACTAAAATTGGATATCGAAGTTTGATATGTTTTTCTTCTGAACTTGGACCGTTGAGAACATGAATATCTGGCGTCCAAATTTCTTCGGCACCGAAAAACATTTCCGAACGATTTCGTCTCAAACATGCTTGTTCACTTGTATTCCATTGTAAATATACATCGCACCATTTCAATTCAAAATTTACATTCAATCGAATTTCCTATAAATGAAAACAAATTTAAAAAGAAAACTGTTAGTTCTAATTTGTAACCTGTTTTTGTGGATCAATCCCTGATACTTCGATGATTCCTAAGCCGATTGCAATCGCTATATGACTAAGATTTTTCATTAATGGTCTTGTTAAAATATGACTTCGATAGTGATCAGTGAGGTTTTTTCGATTTAATTCAACAGCACTATATGTTTTAGCTTCGATTCGAAGTAGTAAACTTATTATTACTGATAGAATGAATCCAAACAATGAATGCATTCTTTCTCCTCGACTGTCTTTTCATCGAATGAGATCGATCGAAGGATTGTAAAAAGCTATTTCATCATTTCCATAATCTCATCAACAAGACATGACGCTTTTTTTCTCATTAAACGGAAAAGATCGCTTCCAGATAGTCAAAAAAAAGAAAGGAATAGACACAGACATGGAGAGGAAAAAAACATATTGTATTTCTATCTTAACAACTTCATAGTTTGTCGTTCTTGTTTGCATAAACCCTTTTTTTTCTTTTTGTTTAAGTGCAAAAAAAAAACAAAAAACCAATATAGTATACATGTTATTAAATTACGAGTTAATGAGAACATTTTTCGACTGCAGGCTCAACTTTTGCTAATGGTTCATGATAGTTCTGTAATTGATACCAATCGAGATATGTTTGAATATATGGTTCAGCTATTTTCCAAATCTAGACAAGAATTTTTAGTGAAAACACGATAGAGAATATAAAAACGTGTGCATATATACAATGCCTGACTTGACTATTTGTCTTGCTTGTTCGATATCATCGGAAAGAAATCGATCTTTATCCCATGTTCTAAATTGAAAGAAGAAATTGTGCTCGATTTGAAGAGAAAATTCTAGATTGATCATTATTTTACGGAATAGTTTCTCGAACAAGCTTATGAATGGCTTGTAGAGGAGTTGTTGTTGTCAAAGGGTGTAATAAATCGAGTGCTTGACAAGCCATTAATAATTCAATTGCGATTACTAATCAAATAGAAAAAGAAATCTTTTTTTTATCTTGAATTTGAAATTTCATATCGATTACATATTTCAACATTATCAAGAACTTTCAAAACTTTCCGAGCTGACCAACCGCCCATTGATGCATGATCTTCTTGGCCAGCATTTGTTGGAATACTATCGACTGATGACGGATGACATAGGACTTTGTTTTCAGAAACTAAACAACAACAATATTGTAATTCAAAAATAAATCCTATCGAATTATCTACTAAGTGCAGCTGCTGTAGAATGTGCAATCATAAATCCTGAATTAAGACCGCCCTCTAATGTAAGAAAAGCTGGTAAACCACTCATAGTATGATTAACTAATCGTTCCATACGACAACCACTTAAACTGCCGATTTCATGAATTGCAATAGCGAGATAGTCCATTGCCTAGAATAGAAACAAAAACAAAAAACAAGCTTTTCAATTTATTCGCCAACAGTCAAGTACTTTAGCTGGATATTCTCCGTGAGCATTACCACCAGACACAACATCTTCAGAATCAATGAGAATAAGTGGATTATCGGAACTACTATTCATTTCAGTTGTGATCAATTTTTGAGTGAATTTAATCGTATCCCAAGAGATACCATGAATCTATTCGAAAGATAATTTGTTTAAGATATATTTGTTTGTTTGCATTTGACTCTCTCACTTGAGGAATGCATCGAATTGAATAAGCATCTTGTACTTTACCACAATTACGATGACTCTCAGAAATGGTCGATGGATAAAACGACGAAGCTAATAAAGCACGCAAACGTTGAGCTACAATATTTTGTCCTGTATGAGGTCGTGAACTATGTATATCTAATCAAAAAAGAATGTCATACTAATTATGTTTTTTTTTCTATATTAGA
>ERZ778020.1637-NODE-1637-length-18591-cov-4.347972_pt1 | contig 18591 bp, 25 predicted proteins | sample MGYA00375750_ERZ778020 | MGnify/ENA primary metagenome ERZ778020 (study PRJEB29350, sample SAMN05389818) | bioreactor metagenome | isolation source: Ammonium sulfate bioreactor | place: South Africa: University of Cape Town | collected 2014-03-17 ...
ACACGAGGTCACACGAATTGCACTGGCGATATCTTGTAATTCTTTTAAACTAGTCAATGACTCCTCGTTTTCTGTTGTATCAGGAAACTCGATAGATATTGTATTTGAAGGTAGTTTCGTGTATTCTGCAATGATCTAAGAGAAACAAATCATGATTTGGAAGAGATAATTAGCGTGTATTTACAGTGATGGAATTGCATTCACGAAAATGAATTTTGAGTTCAGGTAAATTGGCTAGATTATAGAGAATTGTCAATGCTGAATCGCAGATGTATAAGATTTTCTAGAAAATAAAAGATTCAAATTGAGAGAATTGATTTTGTACAGCAAAGTCAATAATCGAACTTGATAATTGTTGAAATCGTTATTTTCCATTGTGTCTTCAGGTTTTTGAATTTTATAGCATTTTTTTAATGATTCAAGATAATATTGATCTTTCAAGATTTGACAAGCAAATTCAATGAAACCAGCATCAGCTGATTGCTAGAGAAATTCAAATCGAAGAAGTATTTGACGTGTTTCGTTTGTTTTCAGCGACAAACCTTTCGAATCGAACCTTCTTTGTCAAATTCATGATCAGTAAAATTACTCATCGAATTGTAAAGTAGAATACTATGAACGAAGACAGTTCGTCCGACGAGATAACCTTTTTCTTTGTAACTATTCATCAATGTCATTGCCATTTCTAAGACAATCAAGATGAAAAATTGCCTGTTGAAAAACTGAATTTTTCGAACCTGGAAATTTCATTTCGGAGAGTTTTAATTTTGCTCCTGATATCCATTCTTTCGGTTGATGAATAAGATTTTCAAGAAAACGAAGTATTTTCAATGTAATTGGACTTTCGTATTCATCACGTTTTAAATTTCTCAATAAAGTCAACGCTTCGTCCAGCTGAAAAAGCAAACAATCGATTCAAAATGCTCGTTTTTTTGTTTTTACACGAAAAAAAACTACTCGTTCAGCATATTGAGCAAGGCTATCCGCTTCTTGTTCGAACGAATAAGTGATCGACGATGTTGACCGGTCGCTTGATAACGTAGGCGAATTGGTTGATATTGAAGTTGAATCATCTTTCGAACTCAAACGATTGATCATTTCAATCGCGATTTTTCTCGATTGTTGGCGTTTCTAATTTCGGGAAAGAAAAAACAAAAGGACTCAATTGATGTTCTCAAATGAAAAAAATGTTTCGCTTTTTTCTTCAAACCATAATAAAATGAACCGGCGGTCGTGCAACTCGTTTCGCTGCAACGACTTGTGAGACGCAATTCTTCGGTTGACCGTGAGAATGATCACTGGGTCGATGAAAGAAATTTTTCAATTTCGATTTAACATCATTCGGTGATGTTCCGAGAATACCATGTTTTTGCACTGCAGTTGAACTGATCGATAAACTCGACACTGACAACTGTAAAAAAAACAACAAGCAAAGCACGACGACAGTTGTTTATTTTGAAAACAAAGTATCGTTATGTTTTTTCATTACATCGACAGAGGGTTTTGATTTGGACATAATGTGAAACGATTGCTGCTTGATTTTAAAAGGTAATTAACTTTATTCTTTATGATTTTAGTAACTTGTTACATCCTAAAGAATATTTTGTTGATCAAGTATAATGACATTTTCATTTCGTTTCGTGTTTTTATTACCAGGTGAGTCACTATCGACAAGTAATACCTATCAATGATAGAGATAGGAAGGAGGAGCATCATCGAATAAACAAATCAAATCTACATTTTATTTATATAGAGGCACGTCGTCAATGGTTACGATCGAAAAATTATGGATGAGTCGTTGAATAGAATTATATGATGATTTTGCATTTATGAATCGTTTACAAAGTTTGATTCCGATTTCTCATTATTGTCAAGGTGAAATAAATCCAAAGACAGTTGTTGTCGTTCTCTTTTTTTCTTTCTTTCTCTCTCTCCGTGTGTTGTTTGTTTAATAAAAGTAAAATTATTCATATAAATGACTTGTTAACATGTGCAACAAGGAGCACGTCTTTCGTATTTCGTATTTGATTTGCATAGTTGCAAGAATGCATGCATCTGATCGTTATTGAGTGTATATATATATTTTTGCTGCTACTGTCCTCATTTCGTTCGTTTCTTTTTCTCCCTTTCTTTTTACTTGAAAACGTAAAATAAACGAAAAGAAAAGGAGCATATTACCATTCGATTCAGTTCGAAGAAGCAAAGCGAGAAAAACTAAAAAGAAAAAAAACTATTGTTTATCCAACTGAATTCGGAAATTAATTAACCGCAAAGAGAAACTCTCAATTATGTCGCAATTTTTCAAAAAAAAGGTAAATTCACTTCGGTCGACTTGTTTAATTCGCGTGTGTTTTTTCTTCGTTTTCAATAATCTTTCGTCTGCATACGAAAAACGAAATGCAAAGAACGAACAAGTCGAGATATGCGATAAAAAAAAAAGGCGAAAAATCGCGAATTTCATATATATACTTCGCATATTGGCTGTTCGTAATGATAGGGAGTGCATTCTTTTCTTTTGCTTTATCTTTTTCGCATCGATAGCTTATATTTGAAAAAAAAAACGAGAGAAAGAAGATAGGCTGCAACTCAAAACCGATAGCAAACGACGTGCAAATATTGTTATTAACTTTTTTGACGAGGTGTATATCATTTTTTTGTTCCTCTCGATAAAGATTACAAGTATTTAATCCAACAGGTAAAAATAAAATGGAAAAAAAAAGAGAACAGAATCATATTTCGCGTTTTCATTTTCGTTCTCTCTCTCTCTCTTTCTCTTCTATTTACGATCCTCGAAAAAGATCAGATCATAAAAAAAAGAATAGATTACATTTGAGAAATATAAAAAGCCAATAGATCGAGAATCGATTGAAACAATATGTCCGAACAAGGAGAAACTAATCGAAAAAATTCAGCGGAATTAAATCCGGCTGATGAACGACGAGATTCGCTCTCGAAATTACGTTCATTGGTAAACGAAACTCGCTCGATAAATACATTTATTGACGTTTGTTTTAGTCGTTATCAATGGATCATAATCAGCAATCAGGGCGGAAAATGTCGACAACAGAAATCGATCTTGAATCGGTTCTTCAAGTTCGTCGACGTCGTTTATCCGTAACGACACCGCAAGTCTCTCAAGATTCCTATCGTTATACTGATGTTATTATTTTAAAAGTCGAAAAATCCAATGATTTACTCAAAGAAGATGGCCGTTGTATATTTCATGGTTTGTTTGTTTCTACTTTCGATTTGTTTTCTCTTCTATCTTGAGTTTGTTCAGGTGATTATCATGTTCTAACTGATATCTTTCAAAAATATACATCTCATATTAAAATTCATCATGATGATCCGGAAATTATTAAGAATCATGATCGTTTATCAGGCAAAATTTATACAACTGTTGAATTGCCAACAATGTCGTTGATTGAAGTTCTGGAAATCTTGCATAAACATTACTTTTCTATTGTGGCTAATTCAACAAATTTCAATTCAACAGTCAAATTACAAGAATTCGTTTTATTACGGAATAAAGATTCAAATGATGGCAATCGTCCGTTGCCAATTATCGATACGAAAACGCATTGATTCGATACGATTGAAAGAGAAATCATAAACTGAAAATAATAAAAATGAAACTTGAATTTAGCTTTTAGAAATCTGTAGTTGGTTTGGCTTTTTTTTCAGTTTTTACTGTTTTTTTTTCTTGAATATTTTAGATCTAATTAATTAACATGTCGTCGCCTCCATCCAACGTCGGAAATATCGATCTCGAATCGGTTTTAAACGTTCGACGACGGACACTAACAGCTATCGGCGAAACAGGCCGAGCACAAGTTCAATATCGATATACCGATACAATCTATCTCAAACGTGAAGACAGTTCCAATTCTTTACTCTCAATCGATTCGAAAATTGTCATTTTCGGTGAATTACATTTTCTATGCAGTATATTCGAACGATATACATCGAATATTTCGATTCACGAAGAAGCAACCGGATCGAATAAGAACAGTTTTTCGACAACATTCGAAGAAGATGAATTAAGTCATGACGCTGATACAAGTATGCCAGCCATGATATCAACACTTCGGCAAACATCGTTATCGTCGAATTCATCGTCGCCACCGCAATTCAATGACAGTCCACCAAGACGAAAGAAACTCAATTCAATTGGCCGATCGTCAACGGTTACGTCATCGGCAAGCGAATATTCGATGCCGAATCTTGAAGGCAAACGTTACGGTCGAATTCAATTGCCAAGCATGACAATTATCGAAATCTTAGAAATTCTTCTACGTTCAGGTCTCGATTTAGTCGACGAATCGAGTGTTTACGATGAGAACAATGTTCTTCATCAAAGTTTTGTATTTTCGAAAACGCAATCGATCGGATCCCGATTAGGACAACCATTGTACTCGAATCCATCGTCATTTGTTGGCACATAGACTGTCATTTCCAGATACTTCGAATCTCTTTTATTTTTGGCTTTTAGAATAGTCATATTTTCTGGTATTTCAGTCTTTTGTTTGTTTGTTTCTGTCTGTCTCTCAAAAATACACTTTTTTTTCTAAACAGGAAAAGAATGAAAAGCCCTCGAAGAACATATTTTCTTATTATCTCTGTTGAAATAGTATCAAGTGCACCGAAGAACAACAACGAACTGTCTCGCTCTATCATTATCTCTCGAGAAAGAGATTAACAAGATATTTACAATATCACGATTTTCTTTCTTTCTTGTTTTTACTCTCGAATAAAGCAAACAAAATATTAATGATTCAATTCATTCTCAATAGAATGTCATTGATGTATGAAAGTGATTATAACAATAATAATAATGAAAAAAAGCTCTCTCTCATTCGTACTTTCTATGCATTAGCTAAATTAATACATTAATATAACTATAGCAGCGAACTAGAGACAACTAGTTCTGTGTTGTAATAAGGTCAAAGCATATTAAAAAGAATAGATCGTAAAAGGCCATTTGATTTTTTGATATAGACACGAATTGAGTAAGAAGAGAAAAGTATTTAACATACTGTGTAATGCTGTTTGATAACGACTTGTGTTTATTCGCACAATTGACATTTATAGTTTATCGTTAACTAGAAGAACATAATAATATGAAGGCTAATTGCTTTAGGGAGTTCTATTTTACAAATCAAGTTAGCAACAGTTGAAGGAAAAACGTCGACGAATACGCGCACATATCAATCATTTACTCGTCTTCGTCTTCCTTCTTCTTTTTTTGATGGCATAAAAACCGATGCTCGAAGAAAAAGAAATCTCAACATGTATTTATTTGTTATCGTGCCGAGCTTAACTGAGTTTTGTTCGGGTATGAGTTTTCCATTGTATGCATGTGATCTCGAAGATATGTTTCCTCCATTGTGCACTCATTTTCTTTTGTTAGTGAGAATGTGACGATGAATACCTCGCGTATTCGAAAATTAATCTTCTTATTCATCTCGTAGAATTATCTATGTGTTTCTGTCTTCAACAATTGCTTCCGTTTGTGCTCGTAAGTACTACTGAATCTATGATGCTAGTCGAGAGAGAGAGAAAGGAAAGAAAAAGAAATCTTCGTAGAACTACGTTTCCAAAGAAAAAATTCTCTTTGTATTCTCTCGTTTTTCCTTTCTTTTCATTTCTTGTCTCATTCAACAGGATATAGTGATCGAGTGTTTGGCTATGTGAATATAATCTAATTTGATTAACTCGAAAGAAATATGAACAAATGATGCAAACTTGAGTACGACCTTGTTATTAAAAGGAACAAAAATGTGAGTATAATTTCAATTGAGTTTATGTTTGTTGTCAAAAGGAAAAAGCGTGTTTTTCCTTTCGTTCGACATTTTGTTTTTCTTTTTTCTATGAACAGTAAATTAACTTAAACTCGATCAATCATATCATATTAACTTAATTTTCATATTTATTGAAGAATTTGATATGCAAATCTGATTGTTCTTTATTAAAAGTACTTCGTAGAGGGAGAAAAAAAAAGATTTTTCATTCCTCCATATTCATCTGATTATTTCTTTATGATTATCTCGGAATGAATAAATAAATAACTGAATATAATTCAGTTTTTTTAAATGATTCGCAACGAGAATCAAGTAAAAAGGTCACTCGGGAAATAATCGAAGAACTGAAAGAAAAAAAATAAGAGAGAGAGATGTAAGATGAGATCAATCAAATCTGTCAAAATAAGATCACTAGGACAGAGTAGTTTACTCTATAATCTAAATAATCGAACAAATAGATTTCTGTTTTTTCCAGTCTGGTTTTTGTTGAATAAGAAATACGCATATTTAAAACTGGCCATTATTTATAAATCTCAATTGAGTATGTGTCTCCGTCTCTTTTAGTTCTCGTCTTGATCGACAACAGTTGTCTTGATTTAGCTTCTGCTTTTTCTTTTAGATTTCTAGTACTTTTGTGAAACAAAAAAGAAAATGTAAGTTCGCAAAAGATAAAATCTTGTTTTTATATAAAAGAAAGAATACATAGGATATAGTTTTTTTCTTCTTCTTCTTCTGCTTCTTCTTCCTTCTCCTATCGTTTACTGATAATAGAATAAAAAAACGATTAGTTTTTGGTCGAGAAATCGACTAGTTTGAGTAAAAGACGAGTGATCATTCGGCGTATAATCAAATCTGACGTTTGTAAATACGACTCGAGTTCATCGACGAATTTTCTTTTTCAGATGATCAAATGAGTAACGAAACGAAATTTTCTTCGAAAGGTGTTTTGGGCTTCGATCCAGATATCGTTCGATATGGTTCAATATTTCTTCTCATTGTCGGTACATTCGGAAATATCCTCTCGTTCATCATCTTTTCACATGGAGTTCTACGAAAATCATCGACATTTCGTTATCTCGCTATTCTATCACTGATGGATCTACTCGTTCTCTATTCGGGTCTTCTCGATTTATTTCTCGTCGTGGAATCACGTGGCACGTTTTCTATTCGAAATCTGCATGTCATCTCCTGTCGTTTGCATACATTCATAACCTATTGGTCTCAACATTCGTCATCGTGGATTCTTTCGTTTATATCCGTTGATCGAGCGATAGCAACGAATTATATCAAGTTTGCACGAAAATTCTGCACGCCACATTCAGCTAATTATGTCGTTGCGGTGATTTTATTATTATTATTTTTATTTAACTGTCACGAATTGATCTTTTTACATTTACATACATATCAACACGAACAAATCACATTCGCACCGAATCGTTTGCAAACGTTGACGTCAAACTGTGATGAAAATGTCTTATGTTCACAAATCAAACGAGATCTCTCGATTTCAACGACGAATATTATTCCAATTAAATCCAAATCACATCCGATTAAATGTGCAGCATTACGAGACGGTCGATATGAATACTTTTGGAATCATGTAAGCGAACTCAAATTTCAATTGAATTCAAAAACCAAACAAAAAAAATTTTCATTTAGATTTGGGAATGGGTCGATGTTTGTCTCTATGCTCTAATTCCATTTACTGTCATGTGTATTGGCACATTTTTTATCGTCTATCGTGTTTATTATCAACAACGACGTGTTTTTCGTTCGCGTCGTTCAGCAACGAACAATCCGATTAATAATACACCGAATAAAGCCAAAAGTTTATTCTATCTTCTATTCACATTGAATCTTCTCTATTTTATTCTCGTCAGTCCCGTTGTTTTCGTCACGACGATCTACTTTCGAATTCCGAATACCGAATTCAGCCATCCGAAAATGAAAGCCATGATCTATTTTATGCAATATTGTAATCATACATTGAACTTTATTTTCTATGGTAAATTTTCTTGTCAATTTGATTGATTGTTTGTTGATGAAAATTTTCTTTTGCAGGAATAACTTCTCCGCCCTATCGACGTATTCTGTGCGAATGGTTTCAAATCTTAATTCCGCATCTGCCGGAATTCTGCCAACGAGCACTTCGTGAACGAACGAAATCGACTTCGAATAAAACGAATAATGTTCGAATGATTCGACATGAGAAAAAAGAATCCATCTCATTGATTCCGAGATAGAATAAATAAATGTTTGGCTTTTTTTTTCAATGTAAAATAAAAATCTTCTAATTCAATGCAATGATTCGCAAGATTATTTGTAAAACGTAAATATGATCTGTTTGTGATGATAATAATATGGAAATTTTCTTATGCGGAATTGATAGAAAAATGAAGACTACCGGAAGTAATTCAATGACTTTTCAAAACTTGAGTTTAGTTTCTTTGATTGGCTTCGTTTAATAAACGAGTTACACGTTCTATAAAAACAAAGATTTACAAATACTAACGTCGATTCTACAATGTCTATTACCGGATAATTATAACATCATCAATACTACTTAAGACTGACTGTCTGCTGTTGACGTGTTTCTTACAAATGATGATCGACATGGCATAAGATCTTGTTAACAGTCAAATATTTTGTTTGTTAGTTTTTAATAATACTAATTGAAAAGAAAACCCCCGATTATTATCACGACTAATGATGCTTTTTAATGTACCCGAGGCGAAAGAGTTTTTCTTTCCTTTGGATAATAAATCAAGCCAAGAGAAAAAGGAACTCGAAGTGACTTCGATTTACCTTTGAGACTCATTGATTATACGCTTGTTTTTCTTTGTCTGCTAATGAAATCCAACGAACATCGAGCGATTTCTCATAAATCATTAATTTTTGACTTCGAAAAACAAAACACTGATTCAATTCAGTTTTGATGATAATTTTACGTGAGAAATGAAATATTCTTGGTGCTTTCTCGCAGCGTTTTTGTTTTCATTTTTATTTTCTTAATTAAGAAAAAAACAAGAAAATACAATACACAAACATCATGGGGCAGATTTCTTTTCGCTAAGTGAAACGAAATAGAGCAAACTAGATTGTATTTACATGCAGGATTTTAATATCGTTTTCCATCTCGTCTCGACGGCGAAACACTTCGCTTTCGTTTATCATTTCGACGTTGATTTTCATCGAATTCTCGTTTTCGATATTCTTCATCGCGTTCAGCTTTGCGTTGCTCTTGTCGACGATTTCGTTCGACGATCTAAACAAACTCTTTCGTTTCACCAAATCGAAGTTTGTCTCTTTTTTTTTTGTTCAAACCTGTTCTTCAGTCAATGGTAACCAGTAGATCGATGGTTTCGCTTTTGTTTTGCGGAAATAATCATCGAGTCCTTTCGCAGATTGATCACTGGGTTTCACTGTGAAAATAAATCGAATATTTTCAATGAAAATTTAGCAAAATTCTCAACCTGCTGGTTGCTCGTCGATATTTTCCTCGTCATCGTCGTCGTCAGTTATGAGAAAACCGCTCTGTTTTTCTTTCAACGGCTTCGAACCGTTGGTATACTCGTCGATAGTCGGCGAGTCTTCTAAAATCGACGAAGATTTTAACTCGAGAGAGAAGAAAATATTCGAATTACCATTCGAGACATAATCTGGCGGAGCGTCGTGAGTTTTACTATGTTCCATTTCATCTTGCCGGGCAAATCGAATGAATAAAATTTTCGGATTCGTCAATGGCCACCGGCATCCATCGAGTTCTTGCCGAGCATTCTGTGCGTCTTCGATCGTTTTATACTTTTAAAACAAAAGAAAAAGATCGAACAATTCTCAACTCGGAAACTCAACGTACGTGAACGAAACATTGACTTTTGATTTTATCGAGCCAAAAATCCCCGTCAACTAGAGTTCCGTAACGACTGAGCAATTCTTTCAATTGCATCAGACTAAACGGTCGAGTCAAACCACGAATATATAAAATTTCACTCGGTGGTTCATTGGCAACACTCGGTTGTTTGACTCGAACTGGTTCATCAGCAACAAGTCCTTCGAAACAAAAACGTCTTTTATGTTTCTCGAAAATCGTTTTGTTTTACCATTGGTTTTTCCTTCGAAAGACGCCATTCGAACTGGTTTTCGTGTCGAAAACTCGTCGATGGCAACCGTTCGGTTCGACGTCGGTTTTTGATCGGCTAGTTCGCCGATTGTCATCGAATCAGTCGGTTGAAAATCATTCGTCAGACTTGTTTCGAATGCTGAATCATTGTTTTGATCGGAATCGAGTTCGTCATTGGCCGCTGATTCCGACAGAAGATTCACATCGGCGATTAAAGTCTGAAGAAAACGATGAATGAGATTGAATAGGAAGTCGATCGATGAGAAATTTACTCGGAGAACATCGAGATTTAGGTTAAGTTTGTTTAATAGCGGTCGAATTGGGAATTTGACTGACGCGTTCGATTGAGAACGACTGGGTTTTTCAGGTGCTGGAAGAGATTCAGTTTCTAAATTCGAACTTTCGTGAATTTCATATTATTAAGTTTGATTGTTGATTTACCTTTAGTCGTCTCAATTGGTTCTTCTCGATTTCTACAAAATCGATAAATTCAGAATGAAAAAACAAACAAATAAATATTTCGACGTTTACTCAATTTCAACTTGTGATTGATTTGCAGATTGTTGTGGTTTGTCGTCGGATGTATTTTCTTCGACATTAGACTCAGATGTCTCAGTCTGACTCTTACTACTATCAACAATAACTGGTAAAGGCGTATGATCTCCTATTTTTTCGATATTTTTTTCCTTCTCATCGGTCTCGTTACTCTTACTCACAAACGAATTCACCTCATTTACATTGTTTGAAGTCTCCAAAACAGTTTCTTGATTGTCAACTACTGGTGGAACCACTAATTGTTGAGCAACGGGTACGACCGGTGTCTAAACAGGCGAATCTTCGTCTTCAAATCGAAACATTCTGCACATATGCAAATAATTACTTGATTTTGTTCGTATTCGATTTGTAAAGACGCGCGTAATTTGGCGAGCAGATCTTTTTTATTTCCTGACGTTGGACAACCGCGTCGTTTCAGTTCGGCACGTAGTTCGACATTGGTCATCGTCTCAAAACGTGCGTATTGTGTGTCTGCCATTTGTATGAATTCAAGAGAATGAGAGAGAGAGAATAGATAAGCAAACAATTTCTAATCGATCTATAACAAAAATCAAATTGATTTGCACGATTTTCTTTTCGCTAGTGTCGAATTTTCTTTTCCTTTCTTTTTTTCTTTTGTGTTCAAAGAGAAACAAAAAAAAATCACAAATCAAGAAGAACAAACAAACGAGTTCGAATAAATTACGATTGAAACAGAAAAAAAGACGCGAAACAAGTCTTTGCTAAATTCTAAATCGCTTTTGGAGGTCGATTGCTATCGACAGTTGGACCCGCCACGAATCTGAAGTAAACGATGGCGATAAGAATTATCACAACAGGTATAGCATATTTAAACCACGATGTTTCACCGGCAGATCCACTGGAATTTCCGTTGGAATTAACAATTAATGGTTTACTCTAAAGACAAATCAGTGTCAATCGTTCGAATCATCGATTAACCGTACCTTAGCTGCAGGTTTTGCGTCATCCTAGAAAAGAAAGAGTCGATTGATGAAGGAGACGAGAGTTAGAGAAGAGGATTTACAGAATGAAGTTGACCAATCTCGTATTGCTGCATTTGCTCTCGAGCGTCGTTACTATGACCAACATCTTCGAAAGCATTCGAAGCGTCTAAACCGTGTTGTTCTTTCAAAACTTCATCACCACCCGGATGCTGCAAAAGAAATAGATGAGACAATCAGAAACATGATCGTTGTTTTCAAACCTCATCAAGGAATCTTGTAATATCGTAAACATGATTGTTAATAATCATAATACATTTGCTTTTGTCTTCGGCGAGTTGTTTAACTTCAGCTAATCTGTAGACTTGTTTCTCCGACATTTGGTGCTTTTTGTTTTTTTTTAAATTCTTGTGGAGCTTGTACCGAAAAGATAGAGAAGAAAAAAAATGAGCCGAGTCGGTCAAAGAGCAAAATCAACTTTTTTTTTTTCGTTCGAAAAGTATGCATGCGTTTGTATTATTGTTTACTTTCAATGCCAAATAAAATTAGTTTCTTCGAGGAAAATTTTTTTCTTCGAAAAGAAAATAGATTTCGTATTTTTCGAGAGATTTTTCTTAATTTAAAATCGATTTTAATCGTAATTGATTTGTTTGAAAATCAACAGATGTCGTCAATCGACAGACAAATGTTTTCATAGTACGTGTCCTTTAGTTCAAAACATAAAGTTTCCCTGGTTTCGAGGGAGAAAATAAGAAATCAAAAGAGCATTTAATTGAACATCTCAGTAGTATTGTTTACTTTCAACGTCAAGTGTAATTATTTTCTTCAAAAAGAGAACAAATTTATGTTGCCACTGCAGAAAAGCAATCAACTAAAGAGGCCTAGTGTTAAGTAATTATTTGACAAAGTATTTTGTTTTATTTATATAATAAAAAAATATTTGAAGAAAGTTTGTTTTTTATGGAAAAATCGAAAGAATCCATCCAATTATCGGATCACGTAAAAAATAAAATTCAAACACGAGAATCGACTCATTCGAGTTTTATGTCAGACGAAGTTTTTATTTCGATGCATTCGAACGATGAAATTGGTAAAATGAATTATTTTTAACGAAAAATTTGCACGAGTTTGTTGGAATTTAGAACCGATTGCTGCACTGTCAACGCCAAAAGCCCTCGTTCGACATGAATCGACGTTTGTCGTTCGTGAAATGCCTTTGCCTTTTATAAAAAGTGACTCATGTGAACGTTGTCTCGAGAAAGATCAACGTTTAATTCGTTTCGAAGAAGAAAATAAGAAATTATCAGCAAAAATTCGTTTATTAACATTGGAAAATGTTCGCTACGAAGAAGAAAATCAAAAATTAAAAGTACATTTAAACGAATATCGACAAAATCAAACAATTTTATTAAAAAAATCCAAAGAAACCGAACAAATCCAAAGACTTCGACATGAATTACAAGTTTATAATCAAGTTCTCGCTGCCAAACGACGAGAACAACGAAAACAACTTGAATATTTTTATTATTATCGAAGACAATAAATCCATCTAGAATCGATTGACAGCGAGCACTTCTGATGAATTCAAAAAATCACACGTTGACGACGATTGAGGATAAATTTGTTCTTTGACTTGCACTCGGATTCGATCTAAACCATCGGAATACTTTCTCGAGCAGAGTTCAAATTCCTAAACGAGAGAAAATTGAATCGACTGAAAGCAAAAGATTTACTGACGGATTACTTTAGTTCGTTCTTCGTCGAGTTGAATAAGATTCATTTGTAGATTTGTTTGAAGAGTTTCTTGAGCTTGTTCGAACATATTATCCAACTAAAATCGAAAGAATCGATTGAAAATAAGTTCGAAATCGATAGATTTACTATTTGAGAAGTTAAATCGCCGATTTTCGAATGTTTTTCAAGGCTTTGTTGTTTGATCAATAAGACTTTTTCACTGAAAAAACAAAATCGACGATGAATTCAAACTTTTCCGCGAAGAAAACTACCGATTTTTTTCATTTTTTGATACTTGATTTGCTTCTTTTTTGCCCTGTTCTCGAACATGCTCATTCAATCGCGCTTTTTCCCTTGAAAAATCCGTTGATTTCTCTTGAAATACGTTTTCAATCGTCCTACTTTCTCAAAATATTCTTCAATTGAGTTAATTTTCGATCGAAATCCGCTGTGATTTCTTTTTCTAGACTTTTGTAATACTAAAACGAACGAGAAAATGTTCGTTTGAATCTTGAACAAAAAACAACGAACTTCATTGATTTGTTTGCATTCTAAATCTTTCTGCAGTTTGAATTTATTTACATATATTTGTATTAGACAATCGCTGATTTCTTCGAGACTCTTTAAGTAAAAGTTTAATTTTCAAATGACGAATTGAAATATTTTTACTTCGGTATTTTGCATTGCACTTGTTGTCAAAGGACTCGCCGAGAAATTATTCCGTCTGAGCATGTTAAGATTCAATTGAAGTCGATTTTCTTCCTTTTGAATATCCTAAAGCGAGATTTTTCGAACGAGAAACGAGCTCATTTTCGTTGTTCTTACGCCTTGAAAGTCCATTGAAATTCGTCGTAATTTATTTTGAATCGTTTGATCTCGTTTAAAGATTTCTTTCGGATGAATATCATTCAACGACAAGATTTTACAGAGATTCTTCTGATTATTCAATCGACTACTTGCAATCACATGTTTTTGATAGCCATTGGTTTCATCCAAAGATTCGGATGAATTTCTCCGACGAACATTCTCTTGAATATCACTTGTCGAAATTTTATGCATACGAAGAAGGAGATGCGATGCGAGTTCATCGTGAGGATTCAACGAGTTTGCACATTGATCCGAAGCAGTGGGTTGAACGAGTTTTTCAACGAATTCCTGATCTTTTTGACTGATGGAAATCCTTCGACGAATGAAAACGAAAAGACTCGATGAACTAATCGGAATATTCATTTGATTTCGTAGGACAATGTGACGATAACCAGAACGTAGGTGTGTCACGGGAAGAAAACATTGTCCAACGAAACCGCCGTCTTCAGCAGTCACAGAAATACGTATGGCTGCCATTTCCGGTAGAACTACTCGAGGAAAATTAACTGTGAGTTCGCCATGAGTCAGCTCGTTTTCATCGTAGATCGCTCGAAAGCCGTTCCAACGTTTGGCACGAAGACGATACTCCAATCGCTTCGTTTCTTCGCCGTACATGCCGAAGATTTGTATGTCGACAAATGTCGGCTCACGATCTTGACAAAGAAATTGTCCGGAGAAAACTTTCAATTCAATTTGATAGCTAACAACATTCTCGAGATGTTTGACGACGCGTGGATCGAATTTCGTTTGAGAATGACAGAGAACGGACGGCTTTTCGATGTAACCTGAACAGTTATTCAGAGAAAATAAACCCAAATTCAATTGCATTGGTACATCTAAAGCAAAATCTTTTCTTGAGCAAATATAATCAAATGTACGAACCTAATGTTTGGTAATTTAAAGCGACCATTTGACAGCCAATTCGCCAGAATATGTACGGACTATAGTTGCTCGATTCGAATCGAGTTCCACGCGGATAGATTCGACTGATTTGTCGTTGGTTAAACGCGAGATATTCTTTTGGATATTCTCGAATGATAGTTTGGCCTCGATCTTCGTTCAACGATGTCATTTCGTGATATCGTCGACGTTCTTCAGCCAATGCAAATGATTTATATTGCGTTGGAATGAGATAAATAACTAAATCCGACATGGCTCCTGTCGGTTTTGTTTCGGGAACTTTGCTTGGAATTTCTATTTGAACGGGTTTTTCGTCCTCGGAGAAACATTCGTCTTCGAATAGAACGGCATGTCGAGGATTTTCTTGAGGCTGAGAAATCGTCGTTGACAATCGTTTGAGTAGATCGTCGGACGTGAGATTCGATGGTATCGTTCCCAAAGGTTCAGGACTGATATCTGTACCTTGGCCACTGCTATGTGATGAAGTTGCAGCAGCCGTCGGCAAGCCCTGTGGTGACTGTTTTTGATTTGGCGTTGATTTTGCTTGGAGTTTTTTATTTTTAATTAGAATTTTGTATAGAAGATCGTTGGGACTTGGTAGAGGAATATTGGGCTCGCACGGGTGACTTTTAAGAGGTTCTTTGAGAAGATAATCTCCGAGAATATCAACGAGATATCTCGCCATTTTAGCCTGAACTCTCGGACTAGAATGTAGAGAATTGAAAATGATTTTTTTTGCGAATAACGATGACCTATTCCGTTCTACCTGCCGTGATTTTCAATTGAAAGTGTCAATGGATATGGCGTGACTTTGAAAGCATATTCTTTGATTGCGTAGATCACATCTCGAAATAAAATCGATCTCACCGGCGTATGAATATGTTTGATTTCAGGTTCGTCATCTTTCCTATCCGAATCGACAACATCGAGTTCAATACATCGACAGCCAGTCAACAAAACCTGTCGGTACATTTCTACGCTCGCTTTTCCAGTTAACTGCGAACCTAAACAATCAAATAATTGCAGATCGAATCATCAATCGAGTGAACAAACCGGTTAGATAGGTGTTGTGTGATGAAGCTATGAAATAATGTGCCAATGGCTTTGACATGTCCATGTAGAGATCGAAGATTTTCGTATCAAGAATGAAATTATCGTAGCTCAATAAATATCGAAGAAATGATTCGTTGGTCATTCCTTAAGGAAAACATGAGCATTTTGCGTTTGATTGTTGAAAAACTCGATGAATTACTTTTATTGTATTTTTCGATAATCATTTTTGCTTTTTCTTCATAATAATCAAGTTCAAGTGGATCATTGGTCGTATCATTTTGACTTTGAAGAAATGTTTTCATAGCTTCCCAGCTGAGAAATTGTTGTTGTTTGTCATTTTTCGATTGTTGCAACGATTCAAATAATCGTTCGACTTCTTGCCGGTCCATTAATTTCATATAAAAACGAAAGAATCTCTCGAAAGTAAATTCATTCGGATCGATCAACAGATTAGCTCGTGACGGCAATTTGACATATTCCAAAGCTTCACTAATTTTCGCATCTTTAGTCAAATCATGATTATTTTTACATAGAAATTGAATTAATTTCTGCACAGAAATCATTCGATTGGTAAACTCAAGTAAACCGTTGACTATTCTCGAATGAAGTTTTTCTAAACATTGAAAATTCGAAAGATTTCGAACGCTTGAATGATGTCCAAATTGAAATAATTTGTCAGCCCATTCCTATCCAAAGAAAAAGTCAAAACATTTCGTCTTTGTTAAATTATTTACGCGAACAAGACTCGGCGTTCGTAAATAAAAACCAATGATACGTAATTCATTTGTTGCGACGAATGAATCACCGTAGCAAATCGAAAGCCATTTTAGATGATGTGGAACATCGAGAGCACCGAACGTGATGTTATTGAAACAATCGTCACCCTAGAAAAAGCGTTTATTTTTCAAATGAGGAATTGTTGGGTTTCGATCGTACAGAAAACGATGGCGGAGGATCGGTGCGAGTATCATGAATCAATGCGAGATCAAAACATTCGATTTCCTTGAAAATAAAAACATCGAAATGATTTTAAAAAGAAACGTGCTTTTTTTTGTTTGTTTAACGAACATTGGTAGATTTGTTTTCACAAATGAGATAGTAACCTTTCGAATCAATAGATAATTGAACAACATGAAATGTCTAGAAAACACGAAAGATCGAATCGATATTTTCAAAATGAGAATTTAGTCAGGTGATACCGAAGGTTTTCGTGTGTCTTCAGGCCATTTCAATGCAATAATACCAGTTCGAAATTCCTGTGGAATTTCGTTGAATTTCGAAGAGACGAGATATTTTGTTTCACATGCCATACGAATAATAGTCTACTACATGTTTACAAAATCCTCGTTCAACAGAAGAGAAAAAAATACGGGTACGAAATGTAAAGTTGGTGGTATTTATGATAGGTAGAAACAAGTAAAATACCGTCTTGATTGTTTTTATGCTCCTCTTGTTTGCCTCGTCGTCGTCGTTTTCTTTTGATGATTGGAAGCGAAAAGAAAAACGAAACAGAATGAAGAAAAAAAAAGGAGAATCGATGAGTTTTCTTTTGTCAATAAACTTCGAACAGTGTTTTCGTTTGAGAGAAAATGGTCTGATGAAAACAGAAATCATGGAGTTTTGAGTCACTCGAAATTCAAAGGAAATTAAAAAAAAGTACAATTCAAATTCTTATCAGTTTAACATTTAACTAATTTAATAAAATTTATTTCCTTACATTCTTCTCCTTTTTCGAAATTTCATAGTAAAAGAAAAATGAAATGAAATCGTAAAAACAAGAAAACAAAACCCAGAGGCACAAATCCAAGAAAAAGAGAAAAGAAAAATCAAATGAACAAACAACAATAAAGAAAGAAAAAGAAGACAAAAACAAATTGTTCAATACCACAGACAATACTCTTGTCTCACACACACACACACACACTCATAAATACATACGTACACATATCAATACGCAAAAAAAACGCGTATCGATGTCGGCTTTTTTTGTCTTTAGTTAAAAGTTTGCAAATGAAGAAGAAGAAGAAGAAGAAGAAGAAGAAGAAAAGTTTATCATTTGACAATGGCAGAAAAATAAATAAGAAATAGATGCACAACAAATAGATATGAAGAGAATAAGAAACTTATGTTATGCTGTAGTAATAATATCAACGGTATTAGTTCCATTATGTGAATAGAAAAATGTTTGTCCGGTTGTTGCAGTTGTTGTTGACGAGTGATGATGATGATAGATATAATAATCATCGTTATGATTGTGATTATTATTCGTATCAACAGGTAGTTTAGATGTTGTTGTTGATGCTGATGAACAACAACAATCAGTTGATGTCGAAGACGAAGATGATGGCGAAGAGAAGGAAGACGAAAGAGTATTGTCACTTAAATCAAGATAATCACCACCACCTTGCAATGATACATCAACATCATCGTCATCGGATGTCGATACAACAGGTACTGCAAAATTTGATTGAGCAAGCCAATATGCATCAGCTGATGATGGATGATAGATTGATGATCTCGAATCATTGACTGACAAAAGAACTTTATCTGTTTCATAATTCGATGATGAATACTGTTGATTTGTTAATTCAATTTCATCATTGACTAATGGAGACATATA
>ERZ778020.1638-NODE-1638-length-18568-cov-3.844542_pt1 | contig 18568 bp, 19 predicted proteins | sample MGYA00375750_ERZ778020 | MGnify/ENA primary metagenome ERZ778020 (study PRJEB29350, sample SAMN05389818) | bioreactor metagenome | isolation source: Ammonium sulfate bioreactor | place: South Africa: University of Cape Town | collected 2014-03-17 ...
AAACGGTTGTCTACCTAAGAGCCAGTCAACAGTTGAATGAATGGGAGAGAAAGAAAAAGAGTGTTTCCGTCAGAAAACTTACGTTTGTATTTGTTAGATAATCTAACGATGAACATGTTGCTGTTGATGTTAGAAGACGTCGTTCGAGATGAAGTTTTTCTATATTAGCTTGACGTAAGGCTGCTTCGAGAGGGTTGGACTATGAATGAGACGATGTTTTCTTTTGCTTCGCAATTAAAACTTCAAGTTTTCTTTTACTTTAGTTTGAGATATTTGTTGAAGTCGAATGTTTAACTGATCGATTTCTTCATTTTTTCTTGCTAATAACTTTTGAAATTCCAGGGCATCTTTATTAGCTTGTCGAGCGAGAGCGCGTTTAATTAGTTCTTTATCATGATCTTTCTATGTGAGAATAGAATATGAGATAAGTTCGATAAAAATATGCTTTTTTTTCGTTATTTATTTATACTGGCTGATCTTGTTTGAGAACTTCAAATTGTCGTTCGAAACGTTTGACGCGATCTTGTAATTCACTATTCTGCTTATGCAATTTCCGTTCATGTTCGTCGTGCCCATGTTGGTTCTAATTTTATAAAACAAAAAAAAGGAACAAAAGAAATTTAAATAATAGAATATAATTAATATTAGAAAAAAAAAGAATTAATAAATATAAATAATATAAAACGAAAATCCCTACAGTATTCAATTCCTCGTTGTGCCATAACTCATCGATGATAGTCACTTGACAATCACTCATATGTATGTGGATGTATGTATATGAGCCAAATGAAAGAAAATATTATAACAAGAGAAAGAAACATCTTCATCGTCAACCAGCTGTTGCAAATCACAATACAACAGGAAAAAAAAAGAACTTCACTTAAAATCTACACCTTACTATAGCCTTTTTTTATTTTTATAAATGTATTTTCTACTTGATAGCAGAATTATTGAAATGTTAAGGTCAATTCTACGCGCAAAATGTAAACCGATTCGAAATTTGACTAGCGGGAATAAATATTGAACAAGAAACAGAAAAAAAGACGAATATACTATATACAATGTAACTAAAATGAGGAAGAGAGACTATTTGCTGTTGTCACCATCCGATGCTTGTTTTAGATAAGCAATTAAATCTTTTCGTTCGTCATCTTTCTTCAAACCAGCAAAGATCATTTTCGTTCCAGGAATGTATTTCTTTGGATCTTTCAAATAAACCCAAAGTGTATCACCGCCCCACGTAATATTTTTGTTTTTATTAGCATCGCTGTAATTAAAACCTTGAACTTGACCAGTGTGTCGACCGAATAAGCCGAAAAGATTAGGTCCTTGTTTATTACCTCCACCTTTTTCAGCACTATGACATTGAGCACATTTAGTTTTGAAAAGTTTGGCACCTTTTTCTGCATCTCCACCTTCCCATTCGCCGCCGCCTGATGCTTCATCTTTATTACCACCTTTAGCATCACCTTTTTTAGCATTGTTTTTATCACCGCCAGATTTAGCGTCTCCGCCTTTATCACCTCCAGATTTGGCATCACCTCCTTTAGCATTGTCTTTATCACCGCCAGATTTAGCATTTCCATCTTTAGATCCGCCTTTATCACCTCCAGATTTAGCGTCTCCGCCTTTAGATCCACCTTTAGCAGCAGCAGAATCATTTTTCGATCCACCTTTATCGCCGCCAGCATTGTTGTTGTTGTTGTTGTTATTGTTTTTGTTATCCTTTTCGGCTGATTTAGAATCACCGTCGTTCGATTTTTGTCCACCCTGTTTTGCTTCGTCGCCAGGCATTTTTAACGAGTAATGTTCTTTTTTTTCGATTATACTTGTGATTTGTGTGTAAGAAAGGTAAGTAAGTATACTATATATAAGTACGTATATTTATCGAATCACGTTGTGTGTAGAAAAAGAGAAGAGAGAACAAAAATTAAGGCGTAGAGAAAAACGAGACAGAACGACTTTATATCAAGGGTAGTATGTATAGTGAATCATCTTTGATTTAGCAGAGAAAAGAGGACATCGCAAGGCAACTCAAACGAGTAATGGCGGTTTAAGAATTAAACGCGCAAAAAAAATAACAAAAAGATAAAACGATACTTGACTTACCGTTGAAATAATAATGTCAGGATTATTTGTGCGTAATACTTGCAGTGGCACGATTTTTTTAATAATATTCGTACTTGTATCATCGTTGTTGTTATTATTCGTAAAAGATAAAATTTTCAATTGTTCAAGTTCGTACGATTGTTCTGCAAGACGTTGATCGCGATTTAACAATTGTCTTTGCAAATAACAGACGAGATCTTTTTGATCCTGTTTGCAAAACGTATTCAATTCATATTCATATTGCAGACGAAGTTTGGTAATTTTAGCTGATTTGTCAAGATCTGATTTGCATTTTACCTAAAGCAAATAATACACATCACAACATTAAAAAAAATAAGACAAGGTTAAGTTCTATTCGTTTTCAATGTTTCATATCTGTATTTATTTACTAAATGCAAACAAACAACAAATCGCAGGTAGAGACAATGCTCGTATCTCATCTAATCGATTCAATCAATCAAATTCGTGTTTTTTTCTAAACCTTGATGTTGGTTATTTTCTATTCATAGAAACATTAGAAAGAACAGTAGGTAATGAAAGTAAAATAAAATATAATCGACCGAAAGAATTTTTGTTTGCTCGGAAGAAACAATTGAAAACAATAACAAAACTAAACTAAAACGTCGATGTTTTCTTAAACTTACTTTGTACAAAGTCGATAACTGACTTTTAGCTTGTTTAACGACTGTCAGTTCACGTTTAAGTTTATCAACTAAATTTATCAACGATAACGTTGATTCATCTTGTGGAAGGCCATTGATATCGTCGAGCATATGATTAGCACCATTGTTACTCTTATAGGACGAACTTAACGACGACGGATCTGTCTCACACATCGAACCCGATGATGATGTTTTTGATGATTAAAAATTGTCTTCGTTAGACTTGTTGTTTTGATCATTTTCGTGCAAGTAATTTCGTATAATTATAATGATGTCCTGCAGCACATGTTGTGCATTGACTATAAAATTATGAAGGAAAGAAAAACGAAAGAAAATAAAAAGAAAACTGAGAGAGAGAGAGGAGGAGAACATCGTTTGTCTGTAAATTCATTCGTGTATGCATTTTTTTTTCTTGATTGAATGAAAAAATAACAGAAGAAAAGAAACGGTATAGAAATACGACAAGCAAAGAAATCGATCGGTCTGATGTTGCAATGGAATAGTATAAGAAAAAGAAATGAAATAATACATCGAAGAAAAATATGCAGGATTCACCTGTTCCAAAAAATGGACGATGATTACTCATGACCGTTAGTTTTATATATCATTTAGAATCAAAGGTAATGCAAATAGAGAACGACGAACAGACTGCGAGAGAGAGAGAGAGAGAGAGAGAGAGGGACAGACAGAACAAAAAAAAATAACATGCGTTGTTAAAATATAGTAGAAGAAGAAAAAAGTTAATGTTGGACAGGTGATACAAACATATCTACGGATTCGTACAAATTATTGGCAGATGAAACCCTAGTGGACTATAATAAGGAAACGATTAGAGAACAAATATTAATAGAATACTACTGATTGAAGTTGATTCGTATGATAAAAAAGAAGGTCATTATTCTGCATTGTCTCATTAATGAGAACAAAAAAGAATCAACTATGGGAAGAGTATTATAAGATATGCGTCGAAATAATTTCATCGACTGTAAGTGATACTAAATCGTATTTCTTCTCTTTTCGTACCTCAATCACAAATCAGCAGCTTAAATTCGATATTCTTGACAAGTAGTGATGATGGTCATTTGTCAAGTTTAACAAATAAAAGAACGAGAAAAAAAAACGAAATGATTAACAAAAGAAGGACAAATATGCATATGTGCATAACGAATTTCAAGTACTTTGATATGAATGAAATGATGAGCATATCGGTGTGCCGTAACACGCACTTGAAGTGGAGAAGAAAAGATTTAGAATTCTAATGAAACCAGTGAAATGAATTATTACGTCATAATAAACATCTTCTTCTTTTATGTCCAAAGAATTGTCAATCCGATTATCAGCTCTTTCCACTTCAGTTGAACTGTATTAATTTAGTTTTTGTATAGTCGATCGTGTCAACAGTGATTGAATTTTTGTGCTACTAATAAAATCGCTTATTGTCGGTCAAGTTCGAAACAATCCTTTTCTTCTCTCGTTTTTTATTCATTTTTAATCTCGTGCAAAAAACAGAAACAAGTAGATTTATGTCGAATACAGCTGTCAACAAGAATATTGTAAGAAATTTCAATTGCAAGACAAAGTATAATTATCATTCGAGACAGAACAATATATTGCCATTTGAATTCGATGGAAGAGAAGAAAAAAAATCATCAGACATTACACCTGATTACGTTTTCGAGAGTTTTGCTTTTTCATTCACTTGATCGGTCGGTCGGTCGGTCGATCAAATTCTGTAATATTCAATTTGCACATTTACGAACTAATCAAAAAACGAACAAATAACCTCAATTCAATGAACATCCGGAGACAGCAAAAAAATGTTGTCGCTACTAGCGTCTCGTAAAACCTTATTCGTCAATCATTGACTCAAGCAATGGCCTAATCATCATGCATGTGCCATTTTTTTGAAGAAGACAGACAACAAATTATGAAATCATGACTGACGGAACCGTTAATAAACATGTGGTCTCATCGACTGATAATGAATCGTCATCGACTCGTTCATCGAATGTTTTGACACGAACAACAATTCGTGAAGCAAACAATCATTTACAAATGCTATTTAATCGTAATCAAGATTTAGAACAACTTGTTCATGAACAACAAACCAGTTTACAACAAAAAGATAATGAATTGAAAAAACTAATTCAATCACATCAAGTACTGGAACGGCATTGTCAACAATTACAAGCTTTACTCGATGATCGAACGCGACGTTTGAATGTCTACGAACGAAAAGAAGTTCTTTTTCGAGAAACACTTGAATTAAAACCTGCTATTGAATCGCTACTTGATGTTTTGAATACGTTCGAAAAAGTCGATAATACTTCATCATCCGTATCAATCAATGCCAAACCACTTCAATTCATACCATCAAATAATCAAAAAGAGAAAAATGAAACCAATGCAGTTTAAAATAATACATTTATCAACAAGAAATTCACGGTCTGCTTTTTTCTTCTCTTCTCTTCCGTCGTCAGATTCTCATTCCATGTTTAATCCGATGTGTGTCTTCTGTTTTTTGTTTGTGAAACATAGCACAATAATAAAAATAATTCAATTTTATCTCTTTACGACATGATTTATTCACACTCAAGTTAATTATCTATCTATCTATCGTTTATGATTGAGAATTCAAAAGAAAATAGATTCGATTCGTTTTCTTTTTTTAATCAGTTTCATCATTCTGACTGAACATATAACAAAAAAAAAGAAGAAGAGAAAAAGGAAAAATGTATACAATAAAAAAAGAAAGAAGGCTGAACATGAGTACATGAGTTTCTAGAGATTGTTATGAAATTCAAAAATGAACGAACAAAGGCAATGATTATCTATTACGTTGGATTTCTGTTTCAAAAGAAGAATAAATACATTAAACACTGTTCACACATTTCGTTGTTCGACAGAGAAAAGGATTTTATTTAAAAAAGAATGAGAGAGAGAGGAAGAGAGAAAAAAAAGAAACAATCAATGTACACATTTATTTATGTATTATATTTAGTTATTGTGTTTGTGCGACTCTTTGAGTTAAAAGGACAACAAATGAAATTGAATTTGAGATCGAATACTGAAGACGATGTTGAGAAGAATTTTTAATAAGAATAAGAATATAAAAAAAAAACAAAGAAACAAACAAACAACAAGAAAGACTTTCATATATATGTGGGATTTTCTTGTCCAGTTAGTAAACGATACATTTGTGTTGGCATTGTTTTCATTCGAAGCTAAAAGAAAAGAAAAACATTTTGATTCGAATAATATCAACGAAAATCATAGATAACTTACTTCACCAACTGAATTTGATAACATGCTAACAATTCGTTCGTGTTGAGTTGCAACAACACTATGTCCGTTAATTTCAATAATTCGATGGCCAACACGTACACCACCTCGTTCAGCAATTCCGCCACGAAGTAGACTACAGATCTAATTCAAATAAAAGAAATTATTAATCATAATCAACTTCTATCGACTTACAATGCCATTTTGTACACTGAAACCAAGCTGAAATGAATGAAAAAAAGAGCAGAATGAACATTTGTTTCTTAAAAGAAGTTTATCTACTTGATATTTCGTATCTGGCCTTCGTATTAATACTTCAACAACAGGCGGACAAGGAACAACAACTAATCGTACAGTTGTCAGATGTTTAACATTCTATGTAAACAAAAATATTCTCGTTTGGATTTTGATCGTTAATAATAGATAATAGAATACTTTAATTTGTGTTTGACAAGATGATAACGGCAGTCCCACTAAACTAATTCCGTTAACTGATATTATCTGATCACCGATATTCAAATGACCACATCTGAGAAATAAAATAAAATCATTTTTTTTATTAGTAAGAATAATGTTTTTCTTTAAAAAACAAACTAACCTTGATGCTGGTCCAGTTGGCATCATATTCGCAATAACAACAGTTGGAAGCATCGAACCCCAACCGCTCTCAACAATAACAATCCCTAGCGGTTCGTTCTTAGCTTTAGGAATGATAACCTAGCGGAGAGAAAATGAGATTTTTTACTCTCGAAGAGAGAACTTCATCTTACTTCTCTTTGACATTCTTTTTTCGAAAATCGATCTAATTCTTCACTGCCTATTTCTTGTTGATTGAGTACTTCTTGATAATCAATATCACGTGTAAAACTTGGATCATCAATACCGTTGGCTTTTAAAAATTCGACATATGCCACTTGAAATGCTTGACCTATCGAATGAGCAATTGATTGAGCCTGATGATAAAAACAAGAAATAATATTAACCAAAAAAATGGCATATTTATTCAAATTTACTTCGTCAGATTCGAAAACATGACAAATCATTTTTTGATTTATTGACACAACTCGACGTGTTGTTGTTGTTGTGGTTGTTGGATCTTGAGAATCATCATTTCCATTCGTATGATCATCTGCATGTTGTAAATAACGTCGTTTAGCCATTAACACAACAAGATCACCGATATCCGCTGAAGAACAAATAAATTCAAATAGAAAAAGTTTCGTTTAAACTAAACTAACCAATATAAGATATTGATCGTAACGAATGATCCATAAGAATATCTTGTAGATCCGTATTTAAAACCATAATTTTCTCAGTTGATATGAATAGATCGACTTCAACCGATGGTTGACTTTCACCTTGTGGAGCTTTAATACGTCCGACAGCTTCTTGTGCTTGCATCATTCGTGAAGCTTTTGTTGGATTGCCTTCGACGAGTAATTGAGTCGACCCAAGATATCGGCAACGAAAGAGAACGCCTTCGATAAGTACTGACGAGTTTTCTGGATCAACAATAACACGAGTAAGAGCTAAAGCAAAAAAAAACAAAAAATAAATAATTAAGAATGATTGGAAATATTTGAAATGAGGGAATGACATGCGATAACAAGAACGAACACAATGACAACACATGTTAGGAGCGGTTTTTTTGTTTAGTGATTACTTACAAAAGAGAAAGAAAATGAAATTAGTTTGGGTTAAAATTGAAAGTGAAAAAAAAATGTGAAAATTTTTAGTTTATTTCGAAGTAAGATAGTAAAAGGATAATTACCTTCTTGACTTTTCGGTTTGTTTGTTGGTTTTGAAATAGCCTAAGGAAAGAAAAAAAAATGTCGTTCAATATTTATTCTTTCATCTTTGAAACACGTACAGCATCACGGATAGCTTGATTTTTGGCATTAATACGATGTTCTACACCGAGTAGTTTATCAGTTTCTTCATCGGTATCGTAATCTAAACAGAAAAACACATGTTAATTCAAGATTTGTTGAAAATTTCGATAAAGAAAATCGATCATGCTGAAATTCTGACCACAAAACGTAAGCGAAAAAAAAATAATAGAAATCAATACGAAATGGGAAAGGAAATTGAACATGCGAAACAAACCCTTTTTCTTAATTGGCTTGGGATTAACAGTTCCTTCATCTAAAGTTCGTTTGTTGATTAGTACTTTTGATTTTATCAGTTATTATATTTGTATGGCAGTTAACTGTACATGAAAATTCGTATTTACCTGCAGGAGCTGCTGATGTTTCTTCGGGAACGTTATTTGTTGGTTGAGTATGTTGAGGTTCATTTGATTGAATCAGAGGAGTTGAACGAGTGGATTTCACAGGTTGAACGAAAGATGATGGTGGAGGTGGACGAATATAGAATGACTGCTGTTGAGAAGGTGATTCTGAACCATTGGTTGTCGCTGTTGGTGTTGATTTAGCAAATTGTCGTTTATGAGAAGATGTGACTAATGATGAATGATTTGAATCATAGAGAAAATCACTTTGAGTTGATTGATGTCGACCATTTGCTTTGGATTTCGACGGTGAGATTTGTTCGTCATCACTTCGATTTTCTGAATCGGATAGTCCATCTTCAAGTACTGGCATACTTGCAGTTGTATTCGATTTTTGACTTTCATGCGAAACAACACTATCAGCATCATTTGCACCAGTACCATCTGATGATACTTCAGGAGATAATTTAGTAATATTATCATTAACATTATTATTAGTATTAGTAGTATTTATATTAGTATTATTGCTTTGATGTTGAGATAGAGGTTTCTTTTTTCGATATCCATTGGACATTGAATCTGAAGATTTGATTGATTCACCGCTACCACCAGGAGAATGTTCACTATGTTCTGTTGTTGGAGTTGTTAATGTTGATGAGAGATTATCTAAATAAATGAGTAAATACATAAATCAATAAGAATGTTCTCAAAAGAACTAGCAGATTTAATATATAAACGTGTGAAACATCAAACAAACACAAATAAACAACATCGAGAACGATATGTATTTCATTCTCACCAATATCTCCATTTGATCTCGGTGTTCGTGCTGATGGTGAATTGTCATATAGAGTTACATATGGAAGTGAATTTATTTGATTAAGATAAAGATGAGATAACATCATTTGTTGTTGTTCATTTAGATTTGTTAGACGTGCATTTAGACGATTCGACATCGTATTATTATAGATATCAGTTAACGATTGAGACTCTCTAAACGAAGGCGAACTATTGGGCGTACCTGACATAGTCGATTGTTCTTGTAAAAGACGAGCTTGTTGTTGTTGTTGAGTATAAAATGCAGATAATCCTTGTGGACCGTAATGTTGTTCGATAAATAATGGATCATATGATGGATAGAATGGTGGTAAACCATTAGTTGGTGTTGTCGTAGATCCTAATGGTGGTGGAGGATAAGGTAAATAAAGTCCATGATGTGGATGAGCAAATGGATACACAGCAGGCGGCCACGGTTGTGGGCCGTAAGATGAATTGAATGGGCTAGTTAAGTCAGCAGTTGCTGATGAAGTAAGTACAGAAGGATGATGAGATGGAGGAAGATGAGAAGGAGGAACAACAGTAGCAGCAGCAGGTTGATGATGGTTCATCGACCGATGATAGTGATGTCCATTTCTAACTGTTTGTTGCTGATCTTCATTAGCTGAATCTGCATTAATAGAATCAGGCGTCATTTCACGTGATGACGATGACGTATATTTGCTATTTGTATTTGAAGTAATCGGCGTTGTTTCACGTGAATGATGACCATTCTTAATACTATCCAGAGATGTTGTACTGTCGAATAATTGAAGATCATTTTGTGTTAATTGAGACGGTTTAGTAGTTGTACGACGGACTTGTGTAACGATAGTTTCGATATTTTTCTCTAATGCAGCATCAATACGTTTCTTGCCCACGGGATTCATGTTTGGCGACGATGATGATGATGACGACGACGGTTGTTGCTGTTCTTTGAAAGATGATGTCATTGCTATCGGTTTAGCCAAACCGGGACCATTGACAGGAGATGCACGATCAGATACTTGCTGATTTTCACCTGAAATTAAAAGATCAAAAGAAAATGATAGATTGATAGATAGACACGTAGATAGATATTATTGATTAGATTTCTAATCGAGTTTCTAGTTTGCATCATTTGTCCTCTTCCTTTCTTTCTCCTTCTCTCTCTCTCTCCTGTGAGAATAACAAGAACATTAATAAAGATATTTATATTTAGACAAACTGGAAAACTATCATTTGTTCGAGCCTAACTAATGTTGTGGAAGAACCGGAAAATTCAAGTAATTATATAAGCGAGATGAGAAAAAGAAATGTTTAATAACGATTTATTCAGTAAACATTTCCGTATTTTCTTACGTAGAGTATGATGATTGAGCGGTGATGCTTGATCATCCGTTTTCGTAGTCATTGTCGTTGCTGCTGTTGTTGTTATTGTCGTTGTCGCCGATAACGGTCCATTATCGTCTGGGCTCGTAGTGATTACAGATGATGATTGTAGAGCATTTTCATCGACCTATGCAATAATAAAGCACATGAAAAAACAGGTGTTTATCCAGAAGCAAGACATTTTTTTTCTTTGAGAAATTCTTTCATCTTTTTCTCTACTCGTGATTAGCATTACGAAACACGTTCTAACCTTGAATTAGTAATGGTATAAATGACATTATGCTCTGTTGTCGAACAACTTAAGTATCAACTGCCAGCACACTATTTATATGTCTATCATATTTTCTTTCTTAAAAAGTAAAGTAATGTCTGGACAGAAGAAGAAGAAAAAAAACGCAAACAAAAGCAATTATAAGAATTATACAGACAGAAGTCGCATATTTTAGTCATAACAATAGATCGATAGAATGGTGAAGAGAAAGAACACTCGTGAATCGACGAGTCGACAACGATCAACACATGCAATTAGAAGGATGAGTTGACTCTACACTTGTTGTGTTTTCTCTTTTATAAAAAAAAAAAGAAAAGCAGACACAATTGATCCATACTTTCAATTACACATATACATCAAATTTTTTTCTCTCTCCTCAGCTCATAATAATCATGCAAGTGCAAGTTTTTCTCGTCTTCTCAAGGGAAACTTTTGCAATGTTGAGAAATCTAACGAACACAAAGAAAAAACAACTCACGTGACGCTGACAATGTCGATGATGATGATGGTGATGATGTTTTCGACGAGGTTTCGCCCCCGTTGTACTAGTTGATGACAATGAAGGCATTCGCGTTATTCGAATCGATTCATACGACGCGTTAGTATATTGCAAGTAGTAGTAGTATTATCGATGTAGTAGAAAAAAAATGTATGGAAAGTAATATTAGACTGCTGTCTCAATGCCAAAACATATAGTTCGTTTGCTCTATCAATCTCATTTCTCATTTATGCCTATCTCTTCTTTTTCTTGGTGGCTGGTTCGCTGACTGTTCTTCGTCTTTTCTCTCTATCTTCTTTTCTTCGCGAACTTCTGCGTCGAGGCTATCCTCCCCATCTGTCAATATGAAGGATGGCCAAAAACGAGAGAGAAAAGAAAAGGAAAAAAATTCTTCGAGAGACACACATATCGAAAGCGATGGAAATTTGAACGCGAGGATGAAATGCAAGTGCCAGAGAAAGAGACAAAGACAACGTCAAATAAGCGATGGATCAATCAGACGATGAATTCTTTTCGCCAATATATATGCTAAAAAATGTCTTGGTCCTGGTCCGCGTCATCAACAGCATGATCATCATCAACATCGAAGACAACGCAATGGCGGCGTCAAAAAAAAGAGAAAAAAAAAGACAACGAAAGAGAGAAAATGAATGACACGCGATTAACATAGAAGACCAGCAATATTTTGAACAATTCTTATATTCAATGAGAAAACACAGCAGACAACGGAAGTGGAATATTTCATTCTATCTCTCCCGGTTTTTTCTTCTTTCCTATTATTATTCATCAATGAGAAACGCATTCTTCGATTTTTTTTATCAGAATGCCAATAGCAAGGACAATAGATGGATTAAAAGAACTGGACAGAAGGGAAACAATGAGCATAGAATATATTAGAGGAGATAGATAGACAGATGGGTAGACATACGCCTTCGCCTATATACATATTTATTCATCGACTCGAAACTAATTGATGAACAGGAGCAATAACAAAAATAAAAAGGACAAATGCGAGTTCAAGATCTTTTTCTCTTATTAAATTAATAAGAATTTATCGAAAACAAGAGAATATATCATGCCAACTCGTCTATTGATCAACAGAAGGAGGAAAAGATCAACGAGAAAAGCTCTTACAAGTGTCTTCTTTTTGTTTTCATTTATATCAATATTTATTTTTGATATTGAACTTTCAAGTTGATCAATATTTTCATCTTCATCATTCATTGATTCGGGAATTGGCGTTTTAGATGACTCATGTGTATCTAATAAAAGAAATTCTTTTCATATTTAATATTTTTCTTTTATTTTTCATACCCTGTTCGAGATTATCATCATCTTCATAATTCCCATTAGCAGAATATTCTAGACTAACTTCAGTATTTTTAACAAGTTCCTCATCATCATCGTCATTATTATTATTTATTTGATAATTTTGATCGTCCATTGTGTTGATTATTTATTCGCTCGTAACCATTTATTCACACTGATGAAACTAGAATCAAAAAATGACTGAGAACATTTCTTTTTAACATCGTTTCGTGGGATGATGTAAAACAAAAGTGAAGAAAAGCAAAAAAAACGGGAAGAGAATAGTGAAGTTGATTTTGATTGTTTTCGACATTCTATCTTATCTTGCTCATTGTCAGCCGTACGAGAAATTGATCGAATTAACTTTTCAACTATTACTTATTGCAATCAAGAAACGAACACAGATTTAAAATTACGAGATGTCAAGAAAAGGAAACGTTTTTACTGGGAAATAAAATGAGGAGCAACAGACACGTGTATGTGTGCCATTTAAAACATAACTTGTATCACTGATTAAGAGCATAGAAAGGTAAAAAAGAGAAGAAGAAGAAGAAAAAAAGAAGAAGAGAAATGCCAAGTAAAAAAACAAAGAATCTAGTTGGAGAAAAAGTATTAAGAACCATTATTTTACATTATCATGCGTTTATCTTACAGGTTTTCTCTTCTTCTTTTCTGTTTCGTCGGTCTGAGTTTTTTTCTTCTTCTGTTTGTCTTTCGAAGAGTGATGGCATTCGCATCGATTTGCATTTTTGCACAAACTAGAACTATTCATTTATGCGTATGTATGTATGCATGTAGGCAGACGGGCATGATCCATTTTTTATTATCGCCTGTTTTTATCTGAGAAAGAAAAACGTATCGAAATGAATGAAGCTAATCTCACCAAGTGTCTCAATCATAGTTTTAACTTCGTCTAGATAAAAAGAATGAGTGAATGAAAAAAAAAGAGAGAAATGAGATAGACATAAACGGCACGAAACGGAAAAAAAGAATTATAGACTAAACATGTATGTTGCGTGTTCAATGACCAACAGATAGTAATTTTATTCTGACTGGCTTCTATCATAAACTGAATCTTCAACATAGTGAGAAAGAAGAAAAAAGAAAATTTGCAGGCCAGTGCGAAAGACTCAATGAATAAGTCTCGTGTGTTACACAAGAACAGCAAAAATATAATACCCCCACGTACATAGGTATATATCCATACACACATCAGTAAATGGGTGGTACGAAGAACGAGATGAAATAAAAATGTCTATCTTAGTGACTTAATGAAGAAAATCTATTTGAATAGAGAGACGAGAGAGAAAAAGAGAGGGAGAGGAGCTAGACAAAGAAACGTTGTTACCTTTTTATTCCAATCAATTCAAGTAAGAGAGAAAGAAAGAACACCTTCATATTAATGGGTCAGGGAAAGAAGTAAAGTAAAAGACGAGATGAAAATGTGAGGAGTAGAAGAAGGAGACGACGACGACGGCGACTATGGCGAAGAAGAAGAAGAGTGGTTCACTATTGCAATTAGACATGTACTTGATAGGCACTATTTAGAATATCTGGCTTCATCAAGTCTATTTGACTTCGAGATACCACTGATGGAATAATATATTTAGAGATCTCCTAGCAAACACTCGTCGTCAAACAAGAGAAAAGAAAAGAAAAGAAAGACGATCTAATCTAGTGAATATTGAGTTGTTGTTTTTTAGTTAGTTACGAGTTTAAACAAAGGAATAATCGACATGTACAAGGCTAATGGAGAGCAGAAAGATGCACATTATCATCATTTAGCTGAGACAAGAGAAGAAGAAAAAAAAACGAATGCTAAAGAAGAAAGAAAATGAGATGAAGAACAAGAGTAGCAACCAGTAGAAGTGAGAGAAACGTCCTCGTTTTGCTTTTCTTCTTTTTTTTGTTGGTGTCTGCTTGAGAAGACACAAATAACAACAACAACAAAAAAAAATGCGGATAAGATTTTTCGATTACTACTAGACAAATGAGCAGAATAAATAGTAGATAGAAATTACATTCGTAATAAGACACACCACTGAATAATATTTAAAATACTAATTCTTGTTATTTCCATTCTAATGAAAACTGAGATTCTTCATCAAATATCTTGGATCGAATCAACAATCCAAACACGAATGTTAACAGGTGATTTTTTTAAATAGAACATCGAAATGGGAACTACGTACGTAGTAAATGTTAGACGATAATAGCGTGAATTACTCATATCAGTAAAGATTACGTGACTCAATTTGATGTTGTTGGCCTCGGACAGGGAATAACTGCGCAAATATAGTTCTCTTGATATTTCCAAAGCGATACTTAAAATGTCTAGTGACCCATTAAATAGATCACTCATTTGTTTAAGAAAAAGACAGGATATACGAATGATGTCATGAGTTAATGAGAAAAGAATTTCGAATTAAAGATTTCTTGTTGATTGCAGAAAGTACGAAGAATCAAAAGTATTACATGAAAAGCTTTTCTCTCACGAGACGAGACGAGACAATACCTAAATATAAATGCAGTCTGGTTGAGAATAACATTGATATCTTGATCAAATAGAAATTAATCTACAAGAAACAAACGAGAGATATTTTTCGGTGCTCAATAGCTGCAATAATCAAGATAAATGAACGATATTTCGTTTAGTTTACCAACGATCTAAATCAAAGACAATTATCAGTCAACGAGTCAAAACAATAGATATGAAGAGAAAGTATCTAGAATTCTAAATTTAAACTTTTTTAACAAAATGAAAATGACATCTACTCAAGAGACATGAGACAGGTCAGTCTGATCGTTTGAAAAATGTTCAATAAATGAGATTTTATCATCTAAAGAACGACGAAGACGTTGATATGAATAATATTAAACAATATATGGACAAATTTACGAGTGAGAGAGAGAAGAAGAAAAATCTTAATCAATTCAAAGGCAATTGTACATTGTCAGTGTACGGGTCAGCGAGCCCGGTTGTTATACTAAATCAATCAGTTATATCAACAATCATACTATGTGCATATGCATATACACGCACGTACATACATACATACATATAGAAGAGGCTATTAAATATTCTTTTTTAATACGTGTGTTATGAACCAATGACAAGTAAGAAATATCGAAAGATGGCATACGATCTAAAACGAATTGTAGAATTATGTATCTCTCTTTTTCTCAAATAACATAGATACAGATAGTCATTGTTGACAATTTTAAACGTTTGTCTTTTTGACAAAAAACAATATTAATTTCCCTTTTTTGTGACAGAAGATTTATCTCAATGATTAATCGCCATCTTTTATACTCGAGATAGTAACTGTCAACGAGAAAATCGTTTTGGCCTTTTATCAAACAATCGATATTAATTCAATGTTAGATCAGATGATAATTCGAACAATGAATATGAAGAGGGTGTGTGCGTATGGTTTATATTCAAAAAAAAATTCATCTAAAATATATATTCTATCGTTAAAATTGAATGAAAGTATATGAGATAGAGATCAGGCTGTTATCGTCGATCGTTGAGATTGGATAGTAGATTGCCATTATTGGCCGCGGCTGCAAATGCGAGAATGGCATTTGGATCAGCTGTTTTTGTTACAGAAATTTTTCGTTTTTGAATGGTAATTGTGCCACCCGAGGCTAATAGTTCAGGCGGAATTTCAATCGGTAGATTAGCTAAATCTATTATCATAGATAGGATATTTTATACTTGAGAATGAAAAGTAGAACGATTATTTTCGACATCGTACCTGCATTTGTCAATGTCTTTGTTTTTTTTACTGAAGGCTCATTAATAATAATTTGTTGATTAGCTGGATTTGATGGACGACCTTGTGTTATTTGGGTCGTGTATACTTGTTTTCCGTTTGGTCCTGAATCAGCATTTCGAAGTAATTCAGTCAATTCAGGTGGTAGTCCTGTTGGTCCGGTTGACGCTGTTGTTGTTGTCATTTTCGAGAGTGATGACCGTCGAATTTGTGGACCTGAAGGAGGTAATGATGGGATATTATTTGGTGTTGTGAATAAATTTGGATTGTTCAATGTATTGTATTTATTCAATGAAAATGAAAGACGACGTTGATCAATAAAATTATTATTTACATTTAAATTATTTGTTGGACTCAATGGTTGTTGTTGTTGATAATTTGAATTTAAAGGAATTTCTGTGACTAACATATGATTCGGTGTGATATACGATGCCATAGCTTCAACATCGGCATTAGTTGGGATGTCAAATGTTTTTTCGAATTGTTTTTGCATGAAACGTCCTTGACTACGTTCCTCATAAACACCAGTAATGGTTAGTCTTTGGTTTTGAATATAGATCTAAATGGAAATCTCGCTAATTTAGTTGATATTAACCTTTTTTTTTAAATCTACTTTGATTTGTTCAGGTTGAAAATTTTCGGCATCAAATGTAATATGAAACTTTTGAGAACCTGGCCCATATCTTTCTCGGATAAATTGCTGATTCGGTCGACTTAACCATCGAATATAATGATCTTGACCATAACTAAAATTGAATGCATCAAATTCCGATGAATTATAATTATTAATCGTGCGATAAATTGGAAGAACTTGAATCGACATCGTGTCTATTGACGTATTTCTATGCCGAATGTATGATTATTGAAAACAAATGTTTGTGGTTGTGTTGATGGTATATATCATTTATTTCCGGTTTTTTTTTCTTCTTTTCTCGTTTGTTTTTTTGCTTCTCTCGTGGGTGGATATTTATCGGTATAAATATGACAAAAAAGTACTAAGTCAAGAAGAAATCTAAAGGAATCATCGAACTACAAATGCATGTCATAACAATGAATTATATTCTTAGATAACACTTTATCGTATTTTTTTTGTCCACTATCAGTTTTTGTTGTTTTATTTACTGCCAAAGAAATAATAATTATTTGCTATTTAGATATTCAATTAATGTTGACGACAGATTATTACGCTGTCCCTTTTTTTATATATGATATGCGTACGTATCAATTTAAATACAGTCTAACGGAAGACAAGAGGAGAGAAGATCTTCGGGGAACAGTATCATGTTTGTTTGTTGTTTAGTTAGATAGATAGTTGTCCTATTCGTGTTGTTTGTCAAGAGACCTTTGATGTTTATCGATCTGTCGACCAGAAAAGAATGTTTCTTTGTGAATAAACAACAAATGAAACATTCCAATCGACAGATAATGATACAGTGCCTATGACAAAAACCAATGCCAGTTTCTTGCGTGTTTTTATTTAAAGACAAACGTCAGTACATTAGTAATGCGTTCAAAAGAAAGATAGTTTTTTTTTGTTAATGGAATAAAAAAAAGAAATTGTTTTCTGATCTATGCAATACGAAGGATGACATGTAAGCCTGAATCTGAATCGACAACGCCACTCATTTGATTGACATCTAAAGCGAAAGATGCGTCTTCGAATGGCTTTTGCATGGCACCACGACCGAACATGCCAAGATCCCCTTAACAAAAGGTCAAACGAAACATTCTTTAGATAAGATCTATTTCACAATCGTACCGCCACGTTGACCTGAACTACAATCACTTTTATCTTTTGCGATTTGTCGAAATGTTGATTGAAGATCATCAGCATTGTTTAATTGATCTATAATTTCTATTGAATAGCAAAAACAAAACGAAAATTAATCTTTCAGCAAACAAATAACAACAAACCATCGAGTTTCTTTCGAGCTTCTTCTTTACTACGCGTAATGGTTTCGCCTTTGTAATTTTTCGGATTACGTGATCCGGTATGTTTGACAAGAATATGTAGTGCTTGAACTTGGTCACCTCGTCGTGCACTCGATGATTTACCAGCCGTAGTGTTCGGATGTTCCCATTGACTTTCTTTCGTAACTGGATCGATATAATATTCTTTTCCTACAGATAAATATTTAAGAGATCGTCCGAGTTTCTCTCTCTGCAAAGGCACATACCGTTACGACTTGAGATTTTTCTAACCCAACCTGGTGGTAAATCCGACATGATCTATTTTTCTTC
>ERZ778020.1646-NODE-1646-length-18482-cov-3.431703_pt1 | contig 18482 bp, 19 predicted proteins | sample MGYA00375750_ERZ778020 | MGnify/ENA primary metagenome ERZ778020 (study PRJEB29350, sample SAMN05389818) | bioreactor metagenome | isolation source: Ammonium sulfate bioreactor | place: South Africa: University of Cape Town | collected 2014-03-17 ...
AAAGTGAAAGATCTTGTCTTGAACTGTGAATCAAAACCGTTGAAAAATCAAGAAACTATTCACGATTATTTTCCTTTAGCAAAAATAACTGGAATATGCATATAGGTTTTGTATACTGTGAATAAAATTGATGTTTCAATCGTTCATATCGTTGTCTCTATTTTCTGTTGATTATGTTAAACTGAGAATCGGTCACATACTTGTTGGAGAAAGAGAATTTAATTATGTGGGCTTTTGTTTTCTTATTACGACTTGAGGGTGTTGCACTAACCTAAATGAAAAAGTTAGTTTGCATTGTTAGTTATTGTGTTTGTTTTGTTTATTTCACAAATATTGATTTCATCGACAAGAAAAAAAACAGCACAATATGCAGATAAACTTACCGATAGTACTTTGGATTGGATCATGCAAAACAGTAATGCACGTCCTATTTTAGCTAATATTCTTAAAAATTTACTTTACACCGATGAATATTCCGTATCTGATCATTGTCCTGTAATGTGCATCTATGAATTTGAATCAGGGTTATATTTTATTTTCAATAAAAATAAGAATATTATTTCATTATAGTTATTGACTGATGAAATATTGCATTATCATTTTTATTGACATATGCGTCTTTTTTTTCCTTTCTGAAGTTTCGTCATTTTACATACTATATAAAGCTATGCATGTTCTCTTTCCTCTGACAAACATTACATCATTCTTGTTGCACATTGCTGCAGTCGAATAACCAATGTCTGAGTGTCTATTCGATAATTTACCTGTCGAATTAATTCATCGGATTTTAGACAATCTTGATGTGGTCACAACCTTTCGTTCATTTCGTCATGCATGTAAACGATTTTATACGATCGTAAATGCGTACAATCGATATGCAGTCAATCTTAGTGAAATTTCAAAAAATGATTTTCATTCTATTTGTCAAATAATTCGTCCGAAAAATATTCTTTCATTAACTCTTTCTGATAATGATACAACCGCCAATCAGATTCGTTTGTTTTTATCATTGTTTAATATTAATCAATTTACTCAACTTCGTTCTTTAACTCTTATTGAAATCGATTTACCTCAATTAAATAAATTAATAAAATACATTAAGATCAATTCACTTCAAACATTATCAATTCGTATTCGAAGAAAAGACTCGAAAGTTGATCAAAATCTTTCAATTACTTCCATTTTAACTAATCTTCAAAAACTTGAGCTCACAACTTGGCACAATGAAATTAATAATTTCGTTTGGCCAAAACAATGTCATCTAAAACATCTTACTATTGGTCGTTACATCACAAGCAAACAAATCTGTCGAATTCTTTCTGAATTAACTTCGTTGGAAAGTTTAGTATTACAAAATGCAATTGTCAATGATATCAATGAAATCAACAGCATAATTTCGGAGACAAAGCAAAATACAAGTCTAACGTCATTAATATTCACAAATAGTCAATTGCAAATGATTGAATTAGAATATTTGCTTTTGTTCACACCAAATCTCGTTCATTTACGATTAATAAGTAGTGCTCATTCTTCGGATGATATATTAAATGGATCAAAATGGGAAAATTTTATACAAACTCAATTAATTTCATTGAAAACATTCGAATTTTTCTTTCGATCCCAAATCATTGAGGATCAAAGTTTAACGGACGTCGAATCACGGCTTAGACCTTTTCGAACGTCATTTTGGGTTGATTATAAATCGTGGTTTATCACTTGTGATTTTATTCCGAAAACAAAAACACTAAGACTGTATACAATACCAATATGTGATACTCCAATCACTTATGAATCAGATTTTGATAAAATTACTTCAACAACTTGTGCAACAATTGATAACAGTAATGTAAAAATGAATCATGTGCGTGAACTTGAACTAGATTTAACATTACTATCGTCCAATTTAATGAAACAAGCAGTAAATTTTCAATCTATTTGATCTGTTCATTCCTTTTTCTTTGTTTAGATTGAATTACGACGTAATTATCTATTTAAAAATTTAAACGAATTAACTCTCGTTATTAACGAAGACTGGTCATTTAATTCTGTTGAATATCTTTCGAGTCTTATTGATCTATCAAAAGTCAATGCACTTACATTTCATATCGAGTTCGAAAGTGGTTCAGTTATAAACACAATCAACAATATAAATGATTTACTTCAACGTTCGACAAATGTTCATTCACTTGCTTTAACAAATTCCAGTGAAAGTCATATTTTGAAGAAAATTGCCATCGATTTATCTTCTCGACTTCCGGAACATATTAAACATTTGAACATATCTGGAATGACATTGACCGATATGAAACAGATTTTAATCAATGCAAAACATGTATCAAGCATTGCTTTTGAGTTATCTTATGATTTATCGTTTAATGCGATGAAAATAGTTCGATGGCTTGAACAAAGAAGATATTTTACGTATTTATTAGAACGATCTTCTTTATCGTTATGGTTGGGAAATATGATTGACATATCAGAGAATTCTGAACTTTCGTCTATAACCTTTACAAAACTTTATTAAGCGAATAAAAAGAAAAACATCTTAGTTCTTTGATTCATTAATCAAAACGTCGACTGTTTCTTCGACACTATCGAAAAGACTTGGACGATGTGGTTTCCAGCCTAATTTTCTAACTCGTTCAGCTTTAGAATTTGATTGACTTCCAACGACATACCAACTGTATTTACCCCAAAGACTATCTTCAACTTCATTCTCGGGAAAACTTGTGACTTCCGGTGATATGATAATATTTTTCTTGTACAAAACTTCACCGATTTTGTCTGATAATTGTCGCCAACTATGTTGTCCATTTTCAGCAAAATAATAACCTTGTCGTCCTGTTGTAAGATACGGACTAGGTTGGGCGTCAGATTTCGCATATGGACCATAGGCTGCGAGTAATTGGTCAAGAATAATTATATAAGCATCAGTTAAATCAGCTATATGAACATTATTCCATGTAGCTTGACCAAGTCCAATGACTTCAGCTTTATGTCGTTTTAAAGCAGCTCGAATAAGAACGGGAAGTTGAATTGATGTACGATTGACTGGACCAGTTCCAATGCCATAGATAAGTGGTGGCAAAACGATCACTGTTTTTAAAAGAGGATTAGCATCGGCTGCATTGATGATAAACAGATCGACATCACGATGAGGTTGACTGTCGGCAAGGCCATTGATTTGATCAGAATGAAGATCATTATAAACTGTATCAGTACCTTTGTTACCACGAACGTCTTCGGCGAGAACACCGGTACCACTTGTATGAATATAAATTGCTGGTTTGCCTGTTTCTTTTGTTTGAGCATTTAAACCAGAAATAATCGCTTTCGTCGATGGAAGATCATCAGCTGAATTCGCTGTATGAATCACAACGTGCGCATTTTTAGCAGCTTTTTCGATAATTTCAAACGATTCATTGTCACCAACGATTGGTGTAACATTGAGTGCAGTTAATTTTTGAATTCGTTCATTATCACCTCGAATAAGTGCAGTAATATTGAAATTGGCAGCATTTGGATGTTGAAGAAGACCAGTTAAAATACTGCCTCCAATATATCCAGTTGCACCTGTTAGAAAAACGTTAATTTTACTAGAAGACATCTATAGATAAATAAATTCTTCTTTCAACGTGTATAGTCTTATATAGAACGTGATGACGTAGCAAATTTATACGCAGAAAGCAAGAAGAAGAAAAATAAACACGTCACGATGACGCAGCGTATTTTCAAGTAACACAAAAATAAACAGATAATATTTTTACCGTATAAAAGTCAATCATCTGCTATAATCATCAATCGAATCAATGTTCCATAATCGAATATGTATTTGTTGGTTGTTGTAAATTTAATCGAACATTGATGATATTCATTCGAAGGTATAGTTAGAATTTCATTTTCGTTTTCATCGTCAGTAAATAATTCTCGTTCGATAGTTTCATTATCCGTTAAATGATAAAGATTTCGAATTGATTTCTTTTTGCCAAAAGAAATTTTAAATAAACGTATAAAAAACAATTTCTTCGAATCAGTTTCGAATCGAATCGACATATTCCCAATAGGAAAATGCCAGAAAAATGTGAGTTCACGATTTTTACATAGATCAATCGAGAAATCAATCGATGATCGATCACAATTCGGTGATGAAATAATAAACGAACACGGATAATATGTCCAAATATTCGGCAATGATTGACATTCCGATGCCCAACATGTTAAACAGAATTCAATCAGAAGAATTTGTATTACTCGAACCAGAAACATAATGTACAAATGAGTTGATTGTAAATAGATGTTCGTTGAGAGAATGAGCGAATGTGTCAACATGTAGATTTGTAAGCGAGACTAATTATCTTCAATTCATAGGACACGCCTATCGTTTTTAAATCTCATTTTCTTTGTTTTTATTCAAACAAAAATATCACAGACAAAAGAAAACGACGAACAATAATTGTCCGCTAGGATCAATTTGAAATGTCTTATCGTTTTTTTTTCTTCTTATTATAGAATCGTATTTTTCAAACTTTCAGTTTGTAATCGAACGGCTCGATCGATTATACTTCGCACTGGTTTTTCTAAGTTTAAACTCGATTGACCATAAAAATACGGATGTTTGTCAATTAATTGTTTGGCTGTTGGTCGAGTTTGCGGATTGTAAATGAGAATATCCTGCATAATACACAAACAAACAAAAGAAATGCATAGGAAATCATTTGATTTTGTTTTTACTGCGAGAAATTGTTGACAAATCTTTGACATCGATAATTGAGATAGTTCAACACCATTCAATGGAAAATTCGGAAAACATGTTTGATAATACAAACAATTGGCTATATCAGGCCATTCAACTACCGAGGGAGTACCAAGCAATCTAATAATATTTATTGACATTTAACTGAAACTAACTTACCGAAAAATTAATAATAATTGATCGATTTCACATTCACCACGAAATAATGGACGGTGAAGACACATTTCAGCGAATACACAACCGACACCCCAAATGTCCAAAGGCATGCCGTAGGTAGGCGCATTTAGTAGGACTTCGGGTGGACGATACCAAAGAGTAACAACTTCATGTGTTAAGGTTCGTTCCGGTATTCGACAGCGACGAGCAAGACCGAAATCAGCCAATTTCAAATGACCTTCAATTCGAAACAAATGTTTTTTTTAATTAGACAATTCCGTTATTTCTTTTTACCATCGTAATTGAGAACGGTATTCGATGGTTTAATATCTCGATGAATCTTGAAAATTCGAAATCGAATAAAATAAAAACTACAAACAATTCGATTTACTATTGCTCGTCGATGAAGATAATCAACTGCAGATAAGATTTGATACGTGTAACTCTTTGAAAAACAGATTCATTGAAAATAAAATGAACTTTTGTTTTTGTCTTTGTCTACTTGTATCAATTTTGGAGATAATCTTTCTGTACTTAAACAAGCATCCATGTATCGTTTGAGATCTGTTGGAAACATTTCAAGAAAAAACGAAAGAAAATCTTTTTTCTCTAAATTATATTCAACACGAATCAATCTAAATTTAAAAAAAAATTCAACGTCAATTATTTTCGAATCGAAAAGTTCGATTTTTCACTTGATAATATTCGGATGATTGAGCGTTTTAAGAATCGAAATTTCTCGAATAGCTGTAGCTGATATATCACCATTGGCGTCCATTTTTTCATTATGTTTTATTGTCTTACGAGCAAATTCCCAATTTTGTTCAATGGGATGACGAACATGATCGACATAACCGAATGTGCCTAATAATAGAAACATTCTTCAATTAGAAAATTCGTGCACATCGAAACTAACCACTTCCGAGAAGTTTAACATGAATCCACGATGAAGAATGAATCGATTGTCTGGAAATTGAAAAGAAAATACTAAATACGAATTTTAGTTTCGATCGTCTTACATCGGCAATGATGATGATGATCGATGTGTATGATAACGAAAATTCATGTTTGGTTTTTAGGTTGATCTCTTTCGGATTAGAATTTGGAAAATAATCGTCGTAATAAGAAAAGGAAAGAATGAAAAATGAACTCGTTTTCAGCTAACCACAATGAAACAAACAGCGAGAGGGAATTCGTAACCTGTTTTTATTTACAGATGTCTCTCAGTGATGACTATTACACCCAACAACAAATCTTTTCTCGGTAAAACTTTTATTCTGCTATTATACTGTTCGTAATTCAACAGACAAGAAAAAACAAAAAACACACTTTTTGGCTACAGATCTTTGTTATTCGTGATTATTGTCATTCGAATAAATGTTCCATAATCGAATATGTATTTGTTTGTTGTTGTAAATTTAATTGAACATTGAGAATAACGATTTGAAGGAATAATAACTGTACGATTATTTCCATCGTCGACTAATTGTTCTTGGGAAGGTTTCGTTTGAAGAATTTGATAGATATTTTTAATTAATTTTCGTTTTTCTTTCGAAATTTTCGATAAATATAAAGCAAACGGTTGATTTTCATCGGATTCTAATGTAATCGACATGTTACCAATCGGAAAATGCCAGAAAAATGTGAGTTCACGATTTGTACATTGATCAATCGACAAACGAATCGATGATTGTCGACAATGTGACGGCGACGAAATAATAAATGAACAAGGATAATAAGTCCAAATCGATGTCGATGATTTGCAATCGGTCGATGAATCTACACTAGGAATTTGCGTTGAAAGAATCAGCGAAATGATCGTTAGTAGTAGTAGGAAGAACATCACCACATGATTTGAAATGCTGAACTCGACAATACCGAACAAGAGATATTTGATTGAATGATGAAAAATGTGATAGGAAAGAATGCAGGTGAGCCGAATGCAAACATTTGTACGAAGAAAAAGTGAAGGAAATCTATCGTTATATATGTGATGTACAAACAAACGACATGTTTGTATACGGAAAGGAGGACAGTAATTATCTTCAATTTATGAGACACTCCCATTTATTTACTAAACATGATTTCTTTCTTACAGACAGAAAGATCGATTAAATATTGATGTTATGCAATCAAAATGTTGATTTCGATTTATTCAATCCAATCTTGTTTCGATTTTTTCTTTTTCTTCGGATTCACAAAAGTTTCTCCTAACTCAAATGTCAATTCTTTTTCGTTGATTTTTCGATCGATTTGTTCGTGTATCGGCCGTGGTCGATTGATAATTTCACCGTAGACTTGTGCTAAACGACCGAATTCTTCAACATTTAATGCTAAACACATCGAATCAGTTTTGAGTCCAACACGATGCAACAATTCTTTCGTATCTTCATCACGAGTTTCTTCACGAAACAACGATTTCATCGTAATTCCCATTTTCTTATTTCGTAAATGAAATGCAGCTCGAGTGACTTTATCCAACAGATCGTAGTCAACATTGATCAACGGTTGTTTGAGTGGAATTAATTGCATAACAGCAACGTTAACATTCGCTGCTGGAACGAATGCTCGACCGGAAAACACATGTTTTATACGACAATCGAACCAATTTTGAAAGATAACTGACAAACGGCCACGTTGATGGAGTAATGCACTCGATACTATTCGACCAGCAACTGCTTCTTGCATGCAAATCGTTATTGGTATTCGATAGCCGAATGCAAATGGGCCCGTTCGAGTTGAGACTTGTTTTAACCAGCGAATAAGTAGTGGAATGGCGATATTGAATGGAAGATTGCCAACTAAATGAAGGGGAGTTGATGATGCTGATTCATCCGATTCCCAAACACCTGGCTGACGAGTTATATCTTCAGGTATAACGGTTTCAATATCGAAATCAAGTATATCACCTAAATATAACTGAAGACGAGAATCAACTGCATTCGCTAATGTCTAAACAAATTTCGAGAAACAAAAAAAAATGATTTTCTGTTTAATCATATTGATTTACTTGTAATGCTGGAAATAATCGAATATCTTTTTCGATAGCTGCTACTCGTGCTGCTCCATGTTCAAACAATTGTCTCGTGATACCACCTGGACCAGGTCCAACTTCGATCATAAATTCTAAATCAATTCCCCCATTGAAGTCACACTGATCATTCATCGGACTATATTACCTCTCGATCTACATACTATTTTCAATATTGCCTGCGCATGCGACGAATTTACTTGTCGCACTTGGATCGAGAAGAAAATTCTGTGCAAATCGACGTAGAGCCGGTAGTTTGTACGTTCGAAGCAGATCTGCTGCACTTGGTGTCGGTGGTAGCAAAATTTTCGGTATATAACCCATATAGAAATCGTTTGTTTTCTATCTGTAAGAATTCAAATATATTTGCTGATTATATTGTGAATGAGTATATGTGAAATTTACGTCATGAGCTCGATAATAATAATAAAAACAGAAAAGGTTAGTTTAATAAAACAAGCAAAACATAGAAAAGAAAAACGAAAATTTGTAGTAGTCATTTGTTAAGGAATTAGTTGTTCGATGGATGAACTTGGTGTTGGTTTACTAAGACGTTGATAACGAGCGGCTCGAAATGCAGTGAAAGCACCTAAAACACTTAACGCAATCATACAGGTGAACATTGCTGACCAACCATATTGTGCAACAATCCAGCCGATGATAGGACCTTCGAGGAACGTACCGATTGAACCGACACCTGTGTTATTCAAGAAAACAAAATAAAGAAATTCAAAATAAAAATAGCGTATCATGTCAAACATCTCTTGATTTTCCATTCATTTTAAATAACATTGGTTAAATAAAAATGCTTATCAATGATCCAAACTCAAGTACCATTACTGTGTAATGCGTTTATTATTATTTTTCAAGATGCTAGACGTCTCCTGCTATTGTTTTCCAATACATTTCTATTATTAAATCGATTATAGAAGGAAAAAAATCTTCAATAATATCAATCAATCAATCATATATTAATGTTAGAAATATATTTTATATTCAACGTTGATCGTATAATTTCGAGATTAACTGATTTATATTTATTAGAGAAAAGCAACAATAGAACGACGCATATTAATTCATTTCGTTTTTTTATTCAATGATGTCGTAAGATGAATACTTATATCATCACGTATATAGAATTCTGCTTGACAATTGATTATTGAAGTATACGTCGTATGTATTAGAAAGAAAGAGAGAGAAAAAAAAATCTCGAAAAGACTTAACACGTTTTTTATTTCTCAAGGTATCAATCAAACATAACGTCGTTTTACTTTTTTCTCTCTCCTTTTCTTTTTCTGTTCTATGTCAATTAAAAATTCTTGAAAGACAATAGTAACAATTCAGTCAATACCATCGACATGATTCTTGTCTTTATTTTCTTTTCTCTTATTGAAATATTTTCTATGGAAAAATCGTTTCATTATTTTTCCATGTCAAAGATTTCTGTATACACCTTATATTGATTATCCTGACTTTTACTCATGTTGTCTTAGTTTTCTTGCAATTTCTCTTTTGCAAAGTTTGCATACCATTGTAAACATCGTCCATAATTAAGTGATCTTTCTCTCGCTTTTTTTCTCTCCCGTGTATAATGTATTGAACGTGTTACTGCTGCTGCTGATGGTAGTGTAATGCAGTAATAAAAAAAAGAAATAAGTGAGAGGCGAGTCAAATATTAGCCGACGGAGGGAGAGAACCGTTTTTATGCTTTGTTCACATTATCATATTTTACGTCTTTTTTTCTTCGACGAGATGTATGCCTTTAGGGCATCGTTTTTTCCATTTTTTTTATTGAACATACCTACTGTCTGCTCGTCGGATTATATATCGGGTCGAACGTGTGTATATCTACATTCATTCATTCATTCATTTTTCATGATCCCTACCATCTGCTCACACCTGCATCGAGAAAAGTAGTCGTTTTTGTCTTTTTATTCGCTCACGCTGACTCAGATAATTGTCGATACATTTTTTTTGTTCAGAAACAACATTGCCTAAAAGGCAAATCCCGGAATATCGACGACTGTGTGTGTGTGTGTGTCGAAGGCGATTGACGGTATAAAGAGAAAATTTCTTTCTCTACGTACACTGTCTTTCTTCTTTTGTTTAAACTGGTGTCGGTAGCTGAATAGTATGTAATGTAAAAAAGCCGTGAGTGCTGCTCCTTGCTGATCGGATGAAAAAAAATGTCGATAGCGACAGAGAGAGAGAAACAAACAAAAAAATCTTCCAATATCCATATTCTTATTGCTTCTGCGTCATTCTCTTGTTGATAGTGTATTGGCAGTCGCAATTGTTTGCTATAGCGACTGACTGCAGATGTAGACAGAAGGAGGAAAGAGGGTTTCGTTTTACTATTACATTCTTCGTACAATTTCTTTTTCTTCTTCAAATTCACATGTGCAACGTATATATACAAACAGCAAGTGTACCATTACTGCAAAAGGAAGTTTTCGAGTATACATGCAATTAATTAGAGCACGAGAACGTAGGTGAGTCGAAATAATCAGTGGCAAATATGGATATAGATGACGAGAGAACAGAAGGATTCGTTCTCCCTCTCTCTCGTCATAGTATATGTGTGTCTTTTCTTCCTTCTCTGTCTTTCTCTTCTTCATCTGCTTTTTTTTATTCTGGCAATAAAATAATGAATGAACATTGTCGCTCGATATTTGCGCTCATAACAATGTCGTATATCTGAACGCGAAGAAGGAAAAAAAATGAGAAACAGAGAACAAGAGAACGAATGATCTATTTGACAAAAAAAAAACGCAGACAGACAGCAGCAATTTACTGTTGACATACAGTTGACCTATAATCATCGTAAAAAAATGAGAAAGAACGAGAGATGGAGAAAAGCAGAGTATGGCGTCCATCATTATCAGCAACTAGGGATCTCTTCTGTTTTTATTTTCATCTTTTTTTTTGTTATAATAAATGAGAGGAACGAGAAGGAAAGAACGAAGAATACAAAAGAAATTACTCGTCGGCCCGTTATCATTCGATAGATCGAATTTCGCTTACCAACATCAGAAGGTATTGTATCTTCATCGTTACATTTCATGTTTACATTCGTTTCGTAACACACACATATACAAATGTGTGTGTGTGTGTGTGCGCGCCATTACTATTCGATTGAAGAAGAGAGCGATATCTTTATATTTGACATTTGGTCCAAATCGAAGGTTACTGTTACTCTTCTTTCTTTCATTGATTTTATTTTGTTATCGTTATCATTTTGAAATGCATACGCGACTAAGAACAAAAAGCAAGGTATCCATTCTCATATCCATAAACATTTCATGCATCTTTCATTTTTTTTCTGCTTGATCTCTTTTTCTTCTTCTCTTCTCTGCTTTTTTTAATCCCAATACTATTGCTGCCATTCTCGATTCGGGTGTATATCCTTCCTTTTTTTTCTTTATATGCGTGTGAACGCACACACATTCTTCATCGCCCAGCTTTTTTTGTTCGTTCTGATGATATACGATGGGAGACGAGGGAAAAAACTGTGTGTGTGTGTGTTCACTACTCTAAGATACGAGACGAAGAGACAGACATAAGGAAAAAATGGGTAGGCTCTTTCTCTCGTTTTTTTTTATGTTTTTCCTGAACTCTCTATCTCGGGCATACAAAAAAAGATAGACGATGACGACCGACGAGGAAATATGAAGCAGCATCGACTGAGAATAGAACTGAACGACAAAAGATGGATATAGAGATATGTGCTAGACGAGAAGTGTTCATCTCTCCTTCTCTCTTGCTGCTTCTTTTGTCAACTAAACGACATATCCTCATTCGAGTATGCTAACAGTGAACTCTGGTTGACACTCATGAATATATATATGTAGTTAGATATAAGAAAGGCAATGAGGTGAATACGCTACGAGATGATGATGATAATCATCATCACATCACGAGTATCCGTTGGAAGAGAAAAAAAACGTAATCAATATTTATGAGGAAGAGACTTGGTAAATGGCCTGTTCGACATGTCAGTATTAGTTTTTTTTCTTCTTCTTTCGTGTTCATCATCATCATCATTCAGTAGACGTGATACATAAAGATACGACGACATGTAGATCATTGAAGTTGTTGCGAGAGCGAGTGAAAGAGAGAGAGAGAGAAAAAAAATCATGAAGAATAGGATATCTGACAAGTTTCGTTTAATATGCAGCACCAGCCGCGTATGCTCCACAAAGTAAGCAGATGGTACGTAGAGAATAGAGAGAAAATGTGCTATTTGCGTGTGTCATTTGCATGAGAGAAAAAAAAACGATCGTAGAATAAAACTTGAAGAACGAGAATATCAAACAGCACACAACTGTTTAAACGAGTATTCACGTAGAAGAAATCAATTTCAAAGATCAGTAATAATATCTCATAGACAAAAAAAAACATGAGAGTATATTGAAACTATTCGATGTTTTTTCTCTCTCTCGCTCTTCTTGATCTCTCTTTCTCATTGTTAAACATTATCAATGTTCTTTTCGTGTATTGACGTAGGATCGAAACAGATGCTGAGCTTTAGTCGTATATCTATATCACGCAATTTGTCATCTTAGGTTGCTCTTCTTCTTCTCTTTCTCTCTTTGTATTTTTTCATGTATTCGTGTGCACATCCGTCGCTCTCGTTTAGTAAATACCAGGATGCGTCGAACGATACTCACATTTGTATACTCAGGATATCGTATACATTGCCTAAGTCTCATCGATCGACATTCATTTATTGTTCATTGTTTGTTCATCGTATTTACTACAATTACTTTCGTTGTCTTTCTAGATTTCGTTAACTAATAAACTAATACTCATATAAGTATATGTGTGCACGTATGTGCTTTATATGTATATAGATAGAAAACATGGTTACAGCCGCTACATCTCTTGCTGATTTTCATCAGATGATAAAATTATTTGGTGCTGATACAGACGAAGCAACTGCTGGTACAATGGCGACAACAACGAGCTTGTTACCATCGGCAGCAGCAGCAGCAGCTACATTTGTATCAACAGATGAACTCGAAGATGATGAAGAAGATGACGATGACAATGAAACAGAATTACAAATGGACGATGAATCGCCGAATTCCAGTGGTGGCGAAGAAACAATGTCACATTCATCAATGGCAACATCATCCGTACAAATGAAAAAAGATCATTCATCATCAACTAAGCCGATATCATCCGCTGCTGCAGCAGCACGTCTCTCACGTTTAGCTAATCAACGTATTGATTCCAATCGATTTCTAATTTGTTCAGGAACAAATTCTTATAATACAATACGTAAAACCAAACATGAAGTTCGACGTTTTGCATTGTATTTAGAAGATACATTTGGTGAAACATCACCTGTCGATGAACTTCAACCCGAACAATTATGTACGTATTTAAAACATTATTTTGGCAATGTTCGAAAAGCTGATAATACTGAATATGAACCAGATACATTGAGAAGTTTTATGTTATCGATTGAACGTTATTTAAAATCACGAAAGTATCCGTGTAATATCCTTGAATCGCCAGTTTTTGCACCATGTCGAGAAGTTATTCAAGAGAAACGTGATACATGGGCTAAACCAAATAAAAGTGTGTGCAATTCAAAAGTCGAAGCATTTACGTCACAACATGAAGTTTTACTACGTAAAATGAATATAATTACACGTGATACACCCGAAGGTCTTCTACTTGAATTATTAATTAATAATTCGAAATATTTCGATCAACGTGGCAACGAATCAACAATCAATCGTTCTCTACTATGGGGCGATTTAGAAATCAAAACAGATCCAATAACATCCAATGAATACATCGAATACAATCGAACATCGCCAATCTCATCGAATAAAGATTCAACAAATCATGATCTTCAAACAAATCTACGTGCTTACGCGATTCCATCGAATCCAGCCGAATGTCCAATTGTTGCTCTACGTTTGATAACATATCATCGTCCACCACAATGTACAAATGCCGATGCACCTTTCTATCTCGTGCCACGTACATCAGCAGATCAACGTGTTTGGTATAAAACAATTCGTGCCGGCCGTCATCGACTTGATTTACTACTTCAACAGGCTATGCAAAAAGCAGGGATCAATGGCAAGTTTTCTTGTATGAGTTTACGTAAAGGAAAAATCAAAGGTTTACTTGTTCCAACAACAACAACTTCATTATCAAATTTAACTTCCAAAAATCATTCTGATAATTCATCATCATCGTCACCGAAATCAAACAATATCCATGATGATAATAAATATAAAATCAGTCTTTTATCACCATCGACCATTTCCGAACAACAATCAAATAAACGTATCTCAGATACAAATTGTTCCGAATTACTTGACCTATCATCTCATAATCACAACAATAAGATCAATGGTGCGATTAACTTAGCCAAAAAAGTCAAACGAGAATCCTCATCCTCATTGGTACATCAATATTTTCCTTGTTTTTTCTCTTGAAAATTCGTCTTTGTTTGTAGAATAACGGTACACATTCGAATTCTCAACATTTAACATCCATGCTGCCACTTCAACAACAATCTCAAAATCATCCTCAACATGTCGATGATTTATCTTCAGCAGCTGTTCAAACGCCATCATCTCCAGCGATATCCAACAATAATACGAACACAACAAATAAACGTCAACTAACATCACAAGATACATTCGCAGCACTTTATTCGGCTGCACATTCGAAATCTTCTCGACAATCAAAAATGAATCTTCTTAGAAAATATCTCGAAGAAACACTTGGTCTCGTCGAATTTCTAACCTTATACGAATATTTACGACGTAATTCTCATATTAAATTACAAGGCACACCGATTGAACATTACGAACATGTTCTACCTGTTTTACTCACATTGCTTATGCTTGAAAAACACTGCATAGATAAACGAACATTTTTCTCTTTCAAAATTCGACTTTTTATTCTTTCCAAAAGATTTTTAATTTTAACCAACAAATTCATTCCACTCAGTCAATTCTTCTCAAGTGAAATGATGATCATGCATGTATGTGTTCTTCTAGTCGTACAATATTACTCATTATCTATTTGATTTTTATTTCCAAACAACAACAATAACAAATTCTTCGTTTTTTTTTCTCGATTTCATTCCTTTTGTTGTCATGTGTTTCGTTTTGTTGTATCATTCCAAAAATGTCTTCGTGTATGTTCGTTTCTCGGAGTGGTACGAATGAGAGAGAGAGAGATTTGCTTTTTCCTTCTGTTTTTCTTTTCTGTCCGAAATGTGTGGAGAATGAAAATATAATTCTATACATACCGTTGACAAAACCAATAACTGCACTGCCAGCATTACGACCATCCATTTCACCGATTTCGATCGGCACAGAACTGCCTAAAAAACGCAATAATCAGTTTAAATTCGACGATGAATTGTTTGTTTTTACAAAGAATAATATCAGCTCCACAATTCAAAGCTCCTGTGAGAATCATGAGAATTGAATTGATCGTAACGCCTGATTGAGCAAATGCTAAGAAAGTGAGAAGTGTACCAGCACTGAATAATGTTTCGACACTTGCACCGAGACAACCTTCATTATTAAAAAATCTACAAAATATACCGAATTACATTCGAAATCGAATGAAAATCGATGATCAATACCGTTTGAGAACGTAGCCAATCGTTGCACTGCCAGCAACACCACCGATATCGAACATTGTCGAAAACAATCCAGCGTCGGATTTCGAATAATTAAGCTAAACAATTTTGATTTAGACATTCGATCGAATTCGTTCGTTTTAGACAAATTACTTCTTGTTTTAAATAGAGAGGTAACCATAAATAGATTGCATAACGGACAACTTTTAAACAGAAGACACTAGCAGCAATATCTTTTACCATTCTATTAAAAATCGAGAATATTACATTGAAGACGAGTGAAAATCACTTACGGTAAACGATAGACTTCGAGAATTGATAATCTCGCACGTGTTTCCGAAGGTTTTATAGCAGATTCTATTGAAGTCAAAGTGAATTCATGTTGTTTTGTATGCAGAATCTAACCTTTGCCTGGAACAGCTATTTGTAATTCCGATGGTTCGCAAAAAAATAAAAGAACAATAAAACCAGCAACAATCTAATTAATAAATTTAGTTTTTCGTATTAAAAACTGAAACTATTTTCAACATACACAATAAATCGAAGGTTGAAAATGAACTAAACGCCAACCCTCATGACCTTGAATATAAACCTAAGAAAAACAGATGACTAGACATTTATTTCAGCAATGTAATTCTTCGTACAGCTAGTGCAGTTCCAAGAATACCACCGGCAAATGGACATGTACCGAATAAACCGAAAATAGAATTGCGTTGAGCATCGGTAACCCACGAGCCAAGGCCTTTGTTCGCTGCAGCCCAGCAAAGTGACTACAAATAGCATGGTTTTTACGGGTTTCTTTCTCAAAACTTCAATCGTTTACTTGAAATGCACCGTTAAGAAAAAGTAGGAGAAGAAATACGGAATAATCACTCCACCATCCGAAAGTTAACTGGAAAAAAAGTCATTTATTTGAAAGAAATCATTTAGTTTTAAATCTGAATGTTTTTTTTTACCATGGCAAAACCAGAACCAATAAGACCATAGCCGAATGTACGTCGAGCACCATAATAATCACCAAGTGAACCAAAGAATGTCTAATCAATAGCAATTACAAATCGTTTTTCCTCATAGAAAAATCTGTCGTTTTACTTGAACGAGAGCATATGGTAGCAAAAGTGCCGTATCAAAAAGACCGAGTTGAAATTTTGAAAAGCCCAAGTCATGTTCGAGATCAGTTTTGATCTAAAAATTCAAATGAATTAACTAAAAACTCGAGTTCATTCACTTACAACTCCCAATGGTTTACGTAGGAAATATGTTAATGCATAAGCAAACCATGCGACACCGAATGCAATTAACAACCGATTGCGAACACTTGACATGTTACGTATCAATATACCCGAGAAAACTTTGATTTAATCTGAAAAATAAAACGAAAAAGAAAGAAGGAGAATTATTTTTTTGTCCTTGAGAAAGAACATCAAAACTTCTATTTAACATTCATCTATTGGTTAAAGTCTATTTACTGAAAAGATATTCGATACTAATGCTTCATTCGTTTTCTTCATTTCTTAGTCATACGCTCGTTTATTGTGCAGGCTAGTTTGTTTAAACTACGTATTCTGTACGATAAATCAATATCTGCTGTGTATTTGTTGTTGAATAGAATAAAAATGACAAAAGATTTCAATAGATTCGAAATGCCCTCAATCGATTCATGTTTACGTGTCACAGATGGTTCGTCTTGAATAGAATCTGAATTGTTTTTCGAGAAATAAAACGTACTTAACTTTGCAGTTGACAAACCTCCTTTACTTATAGAAGTGAAAGATGTCTATTAATTAATTTTCGTGTGTGAAATGATTGTTTCAAAAATCTTGTCTTCTTATCTCATGAAACAAAAGTACTTTCTATGATATACGTACATTTATCGCAACATTCTAGAAATATAAATGAAGTTTACTTATAAAGAACGTAACAGATGTTAATTAACAATTTTGTTCGAATCCGGGAATAGATCTGTATTAACAGTAGTAAGAATTCAAGAAAAATTATTGGTTAATCCGACCAAATAGATGTGATACATCCGATGAAGATGGCGCCAGATAGTGTTCATTAGTTTATTAGAAAATTGTACATATGAAAAATCATCATAAGAGATTAGGAATTAGTAATTCATAACTAACAAATTGTCGTCCTTCTTTGTGTTTCTTCGTACTTTCTAACCATAACCGAATTCTCAATGTTTGCGTGCCAATGTCGTCTTCTGTTGCTTCTTTTCGTTCTGCACAAGCATGATTATGCGAATGTTCATGTATCGGTGGTTGATCACTTCCATAACCGTCTTTCGATGACGTCGGACCTAATTCAATCGCAGGCGGATGCTGATCGACATTTTTGTTCGATAGACGAAAGAATTTCGTTTTGACAGCTCGATTGATCGACGGATTTTTCTCTTGACATTGCTCGAAAAAACACCAATTTCGATTGGGAAGAATTTTCTTATGAATAATTTTCCTTCCCGTTTCAGGTAAACGTTGAAAAAAGTCAATTAATTCTTCGTCTGTCTCCGGCACTGGATGCCATTTCGTTTTAACATAATGAGCAAACCGAAGAACATGCCGAGGCGGTGGTATATTCACAATAGCTGATGAAATAACTTGATACATTAATTTAGCATCATGAGTCGGAGCTAAACTTTGCTTTGTTCGAGTTTGAAATCGACTAATACCGCAACAATGTACATCGCCACTGAAAAACGTGACTCGAATACGTTTCTTTTCGGCTAATTCTTGAAAACGAGTCAATGCTCGATTGCGTTCTTCGATGTGTGCTTCGTGTGTCCATTCATCGAGAAGATCGTCGTAGAGTTCAGGCAAGCCAAATATCGAATTTGTTTGTTTAACAACTGGCAATTGTCGGTATTTATTGGGCATATTTTTGAAATATTCAAAAATCGATTCAGCTAATTTAAA
>ERZ778020.1649-NODE-1649-length-18465-cov-3.783433_pt1 | contig 18465 bp, 27 predicted proteins | sample MGYA00375750_ERZ778020 | MGnify/ENA primary metagenome ERZ778020 (study PRJEB29350, sample SAMN05389818) | bioreactor metagenome | isolation source: Ammonium sulfate bioreactor | place: South Africa: University of Cape Town | collected 2014-03-17 ...
ATTTTTTTTCTCTCTCTTCGTTCAGTACGCGCATCTCTGTTGTTCTTATAATCAATAGTTTAACTTTAGTTTCTTTTATCTCATTATTAATCTGGTTATAAGGTTCTTCATGACAAATACGAATTCTCAATTTATTTTGTTTTGTCTAATCGCTGTGCTTTGCTCTTAATTCATTTTGTTTTTCTCCCATGTCATTGTCTCTCTCTCTCTCTTTCTCTCCTACATTTAAAAACGAAAATATTTAAATTGAAATAAATATTTGTAAGTAAAACGGACGTTTTCTTTCAGATGATGTAAATGTCAGACCCACTAATTTCTAATAATATAACTAACCAGTCTTATGAGGAGTTTGTAAAAGAATTTCAAAACGATCCATCAATAACGATTCTATCGAAAAATAGTCTTTCTCTATTACATGAATATGCACAATTAAATAATAAATCGTTAATATTCCAATTAATTTCACAATCAGGACAAAGTCATCAGCCGATGTAAGTGGATCAATAAGAGGATTTTGATAATGAAAGTAGAATTTCATCTTCTTATTTTTTTTCAGCTTTGGCATCGCTGTTCTTCTGGATGATCGACAATTTCCCGCTGCATTTGCTTCAAATAAACGTGAAGCATCAATACACGCAGCGTATAAAGCATTCCATTATCTTTCCTCACAAGCACGGCAAGTTCAAGTAAACATATTTTTTCCTTTCGAAACAAAAAAACAACGTCATCATTCAAATGTCTAGAAATTCGATCTGGAAACAAATGCAACTCTATTCGATCGTGTTGCAGGAAAAATCTTGTCGACATATCGAGATCTATGCGTCAGTGTTCAATTGGAATTAATCGGTTGTAAAGTTCTCGCTGGTTTTGTCTTAGAGAATGCAGATGATCAAACATTTCGTGTTGTTAGTTTAGCAACAGGTAATCATTCGAGTTTGAATGACATTTGAGTTATTTCGATTGATTTTTGTTAGGAAATAAATGTGTTGGTGGTTCGGTTTTGTCTCCTCAGGGTTTAGTTGTTCATGATAGTCATGCTGAGCAATTGGCTCGACGTGGTTTGATTAGGTAAACAACGAGCAATAAATTCTGCGTTTTTGTGTTTTGTAAATATTTGTTGTTTTTGAAAAGATATTTGTACGGACAAATTGGGTGTTTTGAAGCAAATCAAGAATCAATATTTGAGAAAACCAGTGAAAATAAATTGAAATTAAAATCCAGTCGACATTTTCATTTTTATACATCATTTGCTCCATGTGGAGATTCGGCTTTATTTACACCGAGAGATCAAATTGTTGAAGCAACAATTAAAGATGAACATGAATTATTTTGTACAGGATGAGCACAAGGTCAGCTGAGATCGAAAATTGAAAATGGTTTGTTTATGTCTTTTTTTTTTGAGATTTTAATTTAAAAGAAAAAACTTGGTTTCAGGCGAAGGAACAATACCTACAGAAACTAAAAGTAGCATTCTTTCTCTCGATGCTATTGCCAATGGAAAACATGTTCGGCATATGTCATGTTCAGATAAAATCTTCCGTTGGAATGTTTTGGGTATTCAAGGTGCATTACTCACGCATCTTATCGAACCAATATATCTCCATTCCATAACTATTGGTATTCATTTGAATTCTTTCTTTTGTTTTTGTCTCAAATTTATTTTTCTAAGGTATTCCATATCATTATGGTCACATTTGTCGAGCATTATGCTGTCGATTGAGAGATTATTTTAATACAAATCCATTGCCAGATCCCTATCGTTTAAATCATCCATTGATTGGTCATACAGATTTAAAATGGCGAGAAGATATGCATCGAACAACTAATTCCTATGATAGTTTAAATTGGAATTTTTATGATAAAACAATTGAATTAATCGAACCATCGATTGGAAAACAAAAGTAAATATATCAAATATTGTTATCTTTTATTTCGAAACTTGTCGGTTTTTTATTCGCAGAGTAAATAATCAATCATCTCGTTTGTGTAAATTTGAATTATTTGAATTATTTAAAAAATTATTTCCAATTGAAAAGAAAAACTATTATCAGTTGAAGAAAACATCGGTTGCATATCAACAATGTAAATATCAAATGTTTAGAGGTTTCGAACTTTATTATGCCACAGGTTGGATTTCGAAAGATCCTTGTTTATCCATGTTTTCCTAAAAATAAAATCTCTGATCTCATTCGAATGAAAATACAATTGCCAAATTATTCTAGATAATGTCTTCGACGAAAAGTATAGCTACATTAGGTGGTGGATGTTTCTGGTGTCTTGAAGCAGTTTTTCAACGACTTAAAGGTAAAAAAAGAAAAATGATCATAGAAAAAAAAAGATCGAAATTATTCGAATAAATAGGTGTTGAAAAAGTTGTTTCGGGTTATTGCGGAGGACATAAAGAAGGTCCAACTTATCGAGAAGTTTGCACTGGCAATACAAATCATGCTGAAGTTGTTCAAATTACATTTGAACCTCAAACAATAACTTATAAACAATTACTTAACGTTTTCTTTAACATTCATGATCCAACGACTAAAGATCGGTATGAAGAAAAACTAAATGAATTTAACTTGTTTTCGGTTTTTTTTAGTCAAGGTGATGATATCGGTACGCAATATCGTTCAGTTATATTTTATCACGATTCTGTTCAGCAAAAAGAAGCTGAAATGATTAGAGCACATTTAATCGATGAGAAAGTTTTTGAAGATCCAATTTTAACCGAAATTTTGCCAATTGAAAGTAATCCATTCTATTCAGCCGAAGAATATCATCAAAATTATTTTAATAACAATCCAACACAAGGTTATTGTTCAACCGTTGTCAAAGCAAAAGTCGATAAATTTATGAAGAAATTTTCGGATTTACTTAAGAATCAAGTTTAAATACTTTTAAAAAAAACTCTGTTGATTTCATTGATTCACCGATTCATCTAGTTCAGCTTTAATAAACAAAAAGAAAACTCAAGTGATTTTTAACCAGATAAATAATGTTATTTGACCTAATGTCAATCGAAAGTAAAAATAGAATACGAGTTTCTCAATGATAAGTTGCAAAGCATAATTGATTGACTGACGCCTTCGTTTGACCCGGCGACGCGACAACATTAAAACCTCGCAGAAATATGGAATGTACGAGTCTTTTTTCTCTTACCATCTGCTTCGAAAGTACAATTAATCTATGTTGTTTAGCATTATCATTGAAGATCAATGTTATTAAAATGAATAACAAGAGATTAAATCAAGAAAAGAATATAGATTCTTATATAAGATCTATGTGGAGATTCATTAGAGAAAATATTCAAGGAATTGAAAATGAAAGATAAATGTCATTATGCAACATATCAATAGAATTCATCGATTTAGGAACTAACAAGAACAACATCATGTTGAAACATACACAGTTGGAATTCTGTCTATCGAAAGAATGAGTTAGTCGTTGTACATATGCATAACCACCTACGTTCTCGATTCGACTGAGAATCAATCAAGAACATCCTTGATGACATCCGTCTAGTGTCGGCAGGCGACCATGAAATAGATCATATATCAACACTACCATCATCATTGTCTATCTGTTCACATCGAAAACTATTGTTCGATTTTTGTTCAAATAAAAAGAGAAATTGTCATCGTTAGATCTGTTGAGTCTTTGACTTTGTCCATGAAGATATCATATCAAACAAGAGTTTTTCCAATTAAACTCGATAGATAGCTATTCTTCCTGTAACTAAACAAGCAGTCAGCAAAGAAAAAGAAGAAAGTCATCGTCTTATTTTTAGATCTAGAAAAATACATATCGATACAGGAGAAATTTCTCTTATCGTTATTGGTTTTTTGTTGTTCTCAATATGTATATCGGAAAAGATCATAGATGTGCTTCTTTTCTTTTTTTTTCTATACATGATCTTTATGATAATCATATTTGTCTAGCTTTTTCCTTCTTCTTCTGCTACTGCTTACGAGATTAGAATAGGAAGAGGAGAAAAGAGAAAAGAGAAAAGAAGTAGAACTCCCAAAACAACACAACAGCCTTCGTTCGATAACTTTGTATTTGTGTGGTTGATATCCAAACAAGAAAGAAAGAGAATTAAGAAGATATTCAAAATAATTATTGAATGTAAGTGAAGGTCGATTTTGATATTAAATAGAACAGCAATTAAAATCTCGAATTTATTTCGTAGAACATGCAATCAAGTTACAGTTCTCGTTATCATTCAAATTATTCATCGGATTTTGGTTTAACACCATTTTCTGGTAGTGATCGTGCAGAATTTCGTGATCGTTATCAAAATAAAGTAACGCAAATTGTGTTTGACTGACTTTTTTTCTTCATTTCTTGATGATAGTACGCATGGCTTGAAAAAAATCATGTTAATGAAGTCGGTTCACAATACAAATCATTAGGTAAACAAGTCGATCATAAACCATCAACATGGCGATGTGAAGATCAAGCCGAAGCTGGAAAGTAAACTGCGAATATTTTATATTTAACAAAATGATTGACTGTTTTTCTTTTGTCTAGAGAATTTTTACGTATCAATGATGAATGTGCCGATAAAATTTATGACATTCGTGAACGAAGTGATTTATCACGAGAATGGCTTCTTAATTCCGATGGTGTTGCGCCTCGTTTCTATCAATTAGAAGCTGATGCTGTAAGTTTCTTTTCGGCAGCAACAAAAAAAAGACGTACGATTTCTTTTCTCATAAATTTCAGTTAAAAAGTCGCTACGAATTAAACAACATGAAACGTAAATTAGATGGTATCAAACAATTACGTGCACGTCTTTTCAAATGAAAAGTCAAAACCATTCAAATTCACGCGAATATACGTTTATTTTAGTTTCTATTTATCGTTGTGTATTTAATTCTTAATCATCGAAATGAAACAATTGATGATCGATTCAACCTTTTTTTTTTCTATCTTCAAAACCCGTATTTTGATTTCTTTTTTCTACACATGCGTGCATTCTGTTGAACCTTTCGATATGTTACTGTTCTTTTTTTGTCAAACTCGAAATCAATGAACTATAAAAAACAAAGGCACATACATATCTACACAAAGATTGATGTTTTCGATCAGACAGCTCGACTTTGATCTGTTCGTGTTAGAAATGACACACCATTGCCATGAGTTATGATAGCAAAAAGAATGAGACCAAAACCGAATAGAATTGTAACAAGAAAAATAACAATTGGAATAGTTAGACGAACTGTTCGAGAAATACGAATGGGAATTGTCGTTGATTTGAGTTGAGATTTCGAATGTGGTTTCATTGTTCGTGTGACAGTCACAGGATATGTTCGTGTCCACCAGGCTACAAAACAATTCAATGGATTTTATCGAAAATTGAGAATTCGAATTCTATTACAAGTTGTTGTATTGAATTGCTGATCAGTTATTGCTGTTGTTGTTACATTATTATTTATCGTTCGTGATTTCGAATAATTAAGAAAAAATAAAATAATCAACAAATAAAATTTCATCTTTGACTTTTCGAATCGAATTATTTACACAATAGATATGAAACGTGCGTGAGTGAGTGAAGTGTTTGAAGGTGATTTGAATAGATGTCGTTAGTGACCAGTCAATGCATAGATGATTTGAAGACCTCTATCGAAAATGCTTGTCAAAATAATTCAAGATGGTCGATTGATACTTAACACTTGACAAGTAAAAGCTGGATATTGAAATTGGAACAACTGAAATATCTTTTGTCAAATAATATAACCATCAATCTCGACATTTTTTTTGTATTCCTGTTTAAGTTCGACTACGAATAGAACACGAAGAATTAATAAGAACGATCAAATTTTCTTTTGTCTTACGATTTGTGTCTATGTGCATAATCAATCATTGATCTTGTCATTTGAAAACACGACGAAAAAACGACTTCTTTTGGATTTGTAAATCAAATGGCAGCCGGCACGCACATGGCTGCAACACAACAAGCAGCTGATGATCAAGCTTCATCACTCTATTTTTCGGGTATTTGTCAAACAATATCCGTTAAATGTCAACATCGAAATGAAAACGGACTTCTAACATGTTCGAGAAATCTCTATGTTTCTTGTCCACATTGTCATTTATTACTTTGTATTGATCACATACATGAACATGAAAATTTATTACGTTATGAAATCGAACAATTAATCAATGGTAAAAAAAAACAACGAAATTCACGATCATTTTTAAATTTGTCTTTTTTTTTAAGAAACCAATATTGTCAAAGCCAATATTCGTGCATTATTAACGACATCTCAACAATCGACAACAGCTCAAGTATTAGACGAAAAACAACGTACACTTTGTGAATTATTAGAACGTTGGGCAACGGTCGGCAAAATTTCGATGTCACAAGCTGCACTTATTCAACATCAATGTGGTTACATTAGTCAAGCAACACAACAGCAAACAGCCGTCACATCATCAGCCGTTGCCACAGCTGCAGCACTGGCTGCCAACGCCAACAATCATCATTTAGTTGGCGCACATCATAATATCAATGCACAACAAAATGGAACGGCAACAAATAAACTTCCATCGCATCATCAACAAGCTCAACATCATCATGCACATGCAGCACATCATCAAACGAATAATAATAATAATAATTCTCATCATCATGATCGATCATCTCAACAATTGACAACATCACCGAATGTGGTTAAAAAACGACGAAGTGGAAAGAATAAAATTGTTACTTTGTTAATGAAAAATGCCGAAGGCGAATACGAATGTGTAAGAAAACAAGAGACTTTTTATATGTTGAGTTTTGATTTTGTTTTCATTTAGCCTAATGTTCAATGTCGAAAATCACTTAAATGTCAAGGAATAACTGCACATGTCAAAGCTTGTGCTGTCGATTGGCTCAAAGAAAACGGCCAATATTTAAATTTAAATTAATCTTTAACGAACAAACAAACAAAACCAAATAAATCAAATATCTTCTTCTTCTTCTTTTTTACATAGTTCACACGTCATGTTCTCTTGTCTCTCTAACAGATGTATTTGATTACTGTAGTTTTTTTTCTTCTTGACTGTACAAATTTTCTTTTTCTTGTTTGTTTGTTCTTTCTTTCTGTATAAGTCTATCGTTTAACTTGTATACATCGGTCTTATGCGTCTTCTAGTGTATTTCTTACAATACTGATATGTATTTCGAAAATAAAAATACAAAACCAAGAAAGATGAAAAAAAAAACATTCAATTTTTCATTCGATTGATCAAAAAAACCTATACACATCACATGTTTTTGTTTGTGTCTGTGCATTGTCATATTTTTTTCCTCTTTCTTTTCGTGTGTGTGTCTCTCATTGTCATCGTCGTCTTCTTCTTCTCAACTCACAGATATATGCATATTTACTAAACCCGAATGAGAGAAATAAAGCAACAAAAAAACATTGAAATTCTTTTGTACAAATGTTTATTTCTTTCTTTCTGTTTTTTTTAGATATTTGCTTTGAAAGACAAACAAAAAGAATTATGAGAGCAGCCATGAGTTCGATCTATAACGATCATGTTACATTGAAAATTTGGTTTAAAACAGGCGGAGTATTTGAAGAAGAATTTCCTGTTGATAAAACAACATTTGCCGATGTGAAATATTCGGCCATTCGACAATTTCTAACAGCTAATCATAATAATTCGGCAAATTATCGTCGGTCATCATTTAATACAGTTGCAACAAGTCGAAATAATTTCTTATTCGATGAAATTGAAAATTATAAATTAATTTCAATAACATCGAAACGAACTGTTGAAGAAGATCAAACTTTAGGTCAGCAGAAAGTTAAAAATGGAGGTTAGCAAAACAATCGAAAACAACATTGAATTGTGCAGAGAGATTATTTGTTTTCTAGACGAATATCTTTTAGCAACAAAACATATTATACAAAACCAAAAATGTGAACAAGTAAATAGAATTGATATTTGTCTTAGTTGATACGATAATCTAATGAATTTTCTAGAATTTGAGTGATTGTGAAATCGATTCAGTATTAATTGATAGTCGAACGCAATGTCTTGCGAAACCGATACGTTCATTGACTCGAGAGTATCGATCAGGTGTACGAACAGAAGTAAATTCGATAATAAAAAAAAACAAATCATTTTTGATAATTGACTATTTTCACGTCTAGTTTCGAACGGATTTAAATCGTATTTTAATAACTCTCATTGAAACTTCGCAAAAACTACTTTGGTCTCATCCAGATGCAGAGAATATCTTCAAACAAGCTGAAGGTAAATCAACAGTGCGCTAGTTACATTGATCAATTTTGTGCGTTTTTCATTAGAATTTCTTCTTCGACCTACATCGGCGGATGAGTCCCGAAATCCAACAACAATCTCAACAACATCAAACGATGCAGATAGACGTCGTGATCAAATAAGTAAATTAGTTGAATTAGGTTTTACTGACAAACAAGCACGTACAGCGCTCAAACGAACCAGGTATCCGTTGACTTTGTTTAAAAGTAACAATAAGTTTTCTTTCGATTTAATCAGATACGATCTGCATACTGCAATGGATCTTATTCTCACTCAGCCAGATATTCTTGATGATGATGACGACGATGACGATGATGATGATGAGCAAAATCAATCAAATGAAAATGATTTATCAGTAAAATTTACTTATTTTTTGTTTGCTTGTTAACTTATAAACTTATTATTTAAAAGGCACCGGAAAAGGTTTCGTTGTATTCTCGTAATGGTCCATTTATTTCATTTCGAAAATTTCGTCAACAACGTTTTCAACCAAATTCAAAAGTATAACTATCACTAAAAGAGAAAGAAAAACTTGAACATCTATTTCTAGGCAATACAATCATTGAAAGAAATGGGTTTTGCTAATGATGACATTGTCACAGCGTTACGAATGTTTAATAACGATCAAAATCTCGCTGTAATGAATAAATTTGTTCTACTATTTGCATTTTAATTTACTTTTTTTCTCTCGTCATCTGCAGTGTGAATATCTTCTCAGTGACAAACTACAACAACAGAATATAAATGATATAGATAACGACCGAGGTCTTGACCCAAATTCGAGTATCTTTCAATCGATTATACAAAATCCGATTGTGCAACGAACATTAAACAATCCGAAGACATTTTTCAGTAAATCAATTCTATTCGAAAAACAACAACTTATCTTTTGTGAAAAAACATTTTGCTTTCTAGTTATGCTACAAATTGCTGAAAATCCAACGACAATAACAAACTATTTGAATGATCCAGATATTGGCAATATGCTTTTACAGATTAGCCGTATTTATCATGCGGAAAAAGAGAATATGAATACATCGACAAATCGTCGACATGATAGCGATCATCAAGATGAAACATTATCTCGAACAACTGGAAGTATTAGTGGTGATTTTGATGATGATAGCGATTAAGTATTTATTTATTCGCTTTTTGTTGGCTACAAATGAATATTGTAAATGAACAGTAGAACACTTTTAGTATTAGTAATTAATTAATTATTTATTTATTTGTTTATTTTTATTTTTTAATTTCTGAATAAAAGAAAATGAATATATTTCGTATACTATAATCAAAACGAATTGTTTGCTATTCGAAGAGTATTCTTTTTTTGATAAGAAACTAGGTTTTGTTGAGATATAGGTCTTATCAACATAATATCATTGACATTAGCTCATGAACTTACTTGTTTACTTGAGTTTATCAATATTATCTTTGAATAATATTTAATAGAATTTGAAACCAGAGCAGGTTGTTGAATGTAAAGAAGAGAAAAAAAAAGCATTTTTCGGATATGAATAATCAAGATAAAGAAAATGAAAGAATAAAATTTTTTTGGTTTTTTATGTAAAAATGTAGAGGTCTATCAAATCAAATATTTCCACGTTTAGTACACTCATTCTTTTTCTCTCTTTCAAATAAAAAGAAAATAATAAATATTTCGATTTTATCTTTTTTTTTCTCTCTTTCTTTCTCTCTAGTTTTTATCAAAGGTATTAGCATATAAAAGGAGGCTCGATTGTGGTATTCATTCATTGCATTTGTTTTTTTTCTGTATTATATTAAACTTTTATCTATCTGGTAATAGAATTCAAATGGCTGGCACAGCAGTAGAAAATCTTGTTGGAACATGGGAATACGTCGATGGTGAAAACTTCGATAATTATATGAAAGAAATTGTAAAATAAGAATATTAATATTGAGTTTTTTTTCTTCAAATCTACATTATATGTAAATAGGGCGTTGGTCTTGTTCTTCGTCAATCAGCTAAAGTTATCAAACCAAATTTGATCATTAGCCGAAACGGTGATCAATGGACACTTAAAACTGAATCGAAACTTAAAACATCCGCATACGATTTCACTCCAAATGTTGAATTCGATGAAACACGTCTCGATGGTGAACCAGTTAAAGTTAGTTTTAATATTCAAAGAAAAAAAACTATTCGTTTATTGATTTTGTTTGCTTAAATAGTCGGTTATTAAATTCGAAAATGATCGATGGGTTCATACAATGCGTGATAAAAATGGTAATGAATCAGTTATCACACGATACGTCGATGGTGAAGGACAACAACAAGTCGTAAGTTAACAAAATCGAATTCATTTTCAGTTCTCAACTAATCTTATTCGTTTATTTATAGGAAATGAAAGCTGGCGATGTTACAGCTCGTCGATGGTACAAACGTACTAATTAAATTAGCTTGAATAGCAACATTCACACACCTAATTGCAATCATAGTTATTAAGTAGCAAAAAAAAACTAGTTTATATGTTTTTGTTTTTGTATTTGTGTGTGTGTGAATATTCATTTGAAAAAATAATAAAAGAAAGAAAGATCATGTCTTCATTTGATAATTTATCGCTAATAAATATTCATGAATCGGATGAATAAATTTTTCTACTTTTAAAGTTGATTAAGTAAAAAAGTACAAAATTGTTTGCATCGTAGCGCGCTCTACATACGATTTAAATATGCAAGCAACACAGTGCGATGCCATGGTGAGCTGACGGTGAATGGCATTGCCGATAGACGTTGTATTTCTCCTTTTTTTGTGTGTTCTTCATTGTAAAAAATGGAAGATATTGCTGAAGAACAACAGAATGAAACAATCGAAACTCCTTCTGCAGCAGTAGTAGCATCACCGCCAACAACAACAACAGTAGCAGCAGCAGCAGCAATAGCTACCGGTGAAACAACGGCTTCTGAGCAACCAGGAGCATCATCAGCAGTTCAAGCTCTTTTACAAGAACAATCTGATGAAGCAGGAGGCAAGAAAAAGAAGAAAAAGAAGAAAGCTAAAACTGGACGTCAAAAAGAACTTGTAAATAGACGAATTTCGATGAAATTCAAAAGAAAATAATCTTTATCGAATTTTGTTCGATTTAGGAACGTCTAACGAAAGCAACAAAAGATATATTTACATCACCGGAAAAGTTAAATGTTGTTTGTAAACGTATTAATTCGATTCTATCCGGTCAAAAGCAGATTTTACTTGAAATCTGTGAAACCTTAGATAGACAAAACACAGATCGTTTAACTTATGAACAATTTCGATTGAGTACGGATATTAATCTCATTGATTTTTGTTATTTTCTAAAAATGATTTTCTATGTAAATATAGTTCTCAAAGATCGTTTACCACAATTATCTCGCGAAGATCTATTTGTTTTAACGAAATTATTCGAAATCGAAGGTTTAATTGATTATCGGGCGATTTTAGATGAAACAATTGGTACTGGTATTTTACAGCATGTCACAGAACTAGTTGTTCCACCATCGAAACAAATTATTCTTGAAAAGAAACCACCTAAAGAATTGAAACGATCATTCAATGAGCCCTTGCAACTGAACCATCCGAGGTAGAAATAAAACTTTGATTCGATTCAATTCAAAAGTTTTTCAATGTACATCTAATAGGTATGTTAAACTTCACCTTCGCCTTATCACATTTGATTCTTACAATGCATATCCCGGTCATATTCATTTGACTGTACCGGATCATATAAGTGTTTATGCTCTTTCAAAAATGGTTATTGATGAAACCGATCTTGCTACACGAACGATTAGTATATTTCGTGAGAAAGCTCGTTCGCGTCATGCTCTTCTCGATCCAATGTGTTCACTCGAAGCGTACCGTTTAATCGGTGATTATGTTAACGGTACTCACAATCAACAATTTCCACTATATACACTCTACTATGATTATTCTCCGATGGATGTACGCGGTGATTGTCCTATACTCAAATGTGATTATTATATGAAATAAATTCAAAGTTTGTCGGTGCCTTAAAAACAAAAATCTTTCTTTTTAAATTGATTGTCTGATATAAATAAGGATAAATAAATTGTTTCAGATGAATTCCTATGCGTCAAGTCGACAACCTTCGGGCGCGCCAGCATTACGTTCTCTTCAAAGTCAAATATCAAGTACAGTTGTTGATTACTCGCCATGGATGCGACAACAGCGGCGGCCACTCAAATCAGCTGCGACAACAGTAACAACTGCGACATTTATGGGAACTCTTCCTCGTTAGTTTCATCAAATTTTCTGTGTCTCAAAAGAAACATAAACGAACAGATGCATTTTTTTCTCTCTCTCGTAGCATTGAAAGAAGAAAGGAAATGTTCGGCTCGTTGTCGACATTTACGACGAGAGAAAACACCTGAACTTGTCGCACCGGAAAATCCCGCCAAGATTCAATGGTTAACATTACAATTACATAGTAAATATTTTCTAATCAAATACCAATTAATTGAATAAAGTCTTTGTTCAGTGTATCGAACACGTATACAAGCATTTATTCAACACGAAAATGAATTAAAAGATAAAAATAGAAAACTACGAGAAATGATATCGAATACTGAGAGCTCATCACATGATACTGTGGCTAAGAATCTACGTCGTTTCGATCAATATAAAGTTAGAATAATAACAATAACCATACGAATTTTTTTATTTTGTTGAGAAATAAATTTGTTCGTTTGTTTCAAAGAAAACTACAGTCATGGTCGAACAAAAACAAAACGATGAAAAACAAGAACTACTCGATGCTATCGATCAAGAACGGCAAACATTAGCAAATGAAGTTGAAAGTAAATTTAATCTTTAGAAAACTTCTCGTCTTACATTTTTGTTATTCAATGATCAGTGTATGAAAATCAGGTTCTCAATCTAGAAAATCAATTAGTTGATTGTCAACAACTTCTCAAACAATTGAAAACTTATAAAGTAGAAAAATAAATCTCTACTCATCATGTCGTTTATTTGTTTACTATTGTTTTCAGGATAGTGAATATCCGGAAAAAGAACAAACACTTCAACGATTATTACAAGACATTGATGAAACAACACTTTTGAATTCTGTACGTTTGCGTTTATTTCTCTTGACCAAAAAAAAAGTTACAAAATCTTTATTTCGTTTTGTTTTTCAGGAAGAAATCGATGAATTAAATCGTATTCTCGAAAAACAACAAGAACAACATATAGAAAATCTTCAATTAACTATAAAACGTTTACGTGAAGAACAAGCTACAGTATGTCATTACTCATTTTATGTCGGCTAATTCTATTTTCTGTTGATTGAATAATATAGGCAGCATTTTCCGATATGCATGCGTCTTATTTGCTTGTTGCACTTGATAATGATCGAATGAAAGAAGTAAAAGATCGTTGTTGTTTTTGGCTTTTCTTTCTTTTTTTGAAAACTAATTTGTTTTATATTAATCGAATTATTCGTAGCAAATTGAAATTCAACAAGAAAAACTTCGTCTCATGCAAATTGAATTTGAACATACACGAAAATTAAATACACAATTAAAACAAGAAAAAACGAATGGATTCGATTCGAAAACATTATTTCCACATGTTTTTCGACATGAAACCATGCCAATGTAAGTTCTAATTTTCATAGATCATAGTTTTACTAGTCTTTTTTTTTGTTCTAATTCCCTTTCAATGACTATTGACAAGACACATAGAGATCTTTTGTGCAACGCATTTTGATTAATTGTTTTATGTCATTGATAATGAATATCTTTGTATTTGAATTGTAGTTGTACACCGGATATGGATGTTGAATTAGATTTTCCCAAACGACAAACGCCATTACCTGTTTGAAACGAATATTTGGTATCAATGTGACACGAGTTCACCGGTGACCATTCATTTTCTTTGATTCTCTTTTTATTTATTCGATCTTATCTTTTATGTACATATAGATTTTTATTTGTTATGATAATAATAAAATCTTTCTCTCTCTCTTTCTTCTCTTCTCTTCTTTATTGGTCATGCTGGTGATGATGAGAAAAAGAAATAAAGAATAACATACAAATGAAATTGATTTGGTTGACATTCATCTCGGCTTTTCCGTGTCTTCATTTTTCTTTCTCGTCAGATTTTTTTTATTAATTTGTGTGTTCATCCTTTTCCGTTCTTTTACATACTTTTATCTTCGAGTTTAGTCGATTGTATAGTGCACTTATATTTTGTCTGACAATCATCTGTTGACATGCTAAAAGAAACAATTATTCAACATATTCAATAAGAAAAAGAAAAGGTAATGCTGATCAGCATAACAGAGAAATACAGAGAATAAAGAGAATAAAGAGAGCGAGAGAGAGAGAGAAAGCAACTACGATAGAGTTTTCCTCTCTTTCTCTCACTCTATATAAGGAAAAAAACAAAAGAGACGCGTTTTCTCTGTCTCTCTTCTTCTATGTAATCCTTCGGCATCGTTTAAACAATTCTGAGTGAATTGAGTATACTTAGATCGATCAACGAATACAAAATAGCATTGTCGATGCATACCTATCTACAATAGTTACAATAATAACAACAACAACAACAACACCGATTGAATTCAAGCAACTTTCTGTAATATAACAAAAAATCATCTTATATTATTTTCAATCATGTCTCGGTACAGCCGATCGAGTAGCTCAAGACCTTTTTGTAAGTACAAATCTATTTTATCGCTTAGAGATAAATTCATTCAAAAACTATTTATCTTGACACATAAGAATAATAAAGACTAACGAAACATGATCTTAGACAGCGCGTGTATATCATTCGTTCGACTTCAATCTGACATAATCAGTCGAGCATGGTTATCATTCCCGATCAATATTCTTCAAAGAATAACAAATTATTATTATTTTCTTTTCGCTTCATGACAATATTTAAAACGTTTAGCAGGAAATAATAATCATTCCGGAGAATAATAAAAAAAAAGACTGAAGCGAATGTGTACAGTAAAATTAATGCTTTCCGTTGGAAATAGAAAATAATGGCGATCTACCTGCGCGCAAGTATTCATAGGTTTCATGCTTCGAAATCGTATGAGAAATATGAATGAATGATCTGTCAAATGCACGATTGCATTTGTTTCCTGTGTTGTTTTTTTTTTTGGATTTATTTCTAACAGAATTTTTCTTTCTGTGCCTTTTCCGTCATTTTATTGTCGCTTGAGACAACGCGCATATTCAAAAAGGAAAAGATCAGTTTTTGATCAATCAGTTACGATTTTTTCCCCTTGTAGTTCCTACAAACATTCATTTTTCGGCACAAACAAGAAAAAAAAAGAGAAAGAAAATGTAATAGTGTTAATCAATAAATAGATCGTAGCTATTCGTTTATTATTCTGTAAAATCTCTATACAAAAGAATTTTGTTCTTATTTCTTTTGTTACAATGTAACTTGCCGAATTGAGATCATTGTCAAATGCGTGTCGACTGAAGCTTACAAAGTGCAAATGTCATCATCATTCATTTCTTGTTCACTACTCATCTACCTTTCGATGTAATAATACTCATTCGAGTAATTAAATGCAAGAGAAAAGAATTTCTCGTTTTTTTTCCAAATATTTTCTGAATTGACTAAGAAAATAAAAAAACCGAAAAACATAATTATCGATATTATACGCCTATAGATCGCATTGACAAGTGTGAATAGACATATATATGTAACGGAAATTAATCATGATTAGATTGTTTTTGCATAGAAATTCGAACAAAAAATACATTTGTCATTATTTTCTTTTTATTACAAAAAAAACAGCTCGGAACATTTATTAATAATCATCGAATATGGTAGCTATTTGATGCATATAAAGAATAACTGAAACATGTTTGTGACCTTGTCAAAAGTATGCATTGAGGATTCGAGTGTATTTCTATCAGATCATGTTATGTTAACAAGAAAATATAACCAGATGACGACAACAAACAGGAACATACGTTTAGAGACTTAAAATAAGATTAATGTATTTCTTCTTGATAATGTCATCAATGTCTTTTTTCTTCTCCTTTTCTTATTCGTCGATATAGATCGAGTCAAAGCAATTAATGGTCTACAACCATCATTATCATCCGAAAATAATACAAATGGAAATATAAATAATAATAATAATAATGATGAAAATGATGAAATTGTAAATACTCATTTATTAAATATTCTTAATTGGTCACCGTTAGAAAATCTGTCGAAAACAAAGCCAATATCGATTGTACCAGTTACAAATGATGACAATGAATCACGATCAAAAAATGGTTACAATGCTGTTCAATTATCGATTGAATTACAAAAGAAAATGTTAAAGTATATAGGAAACGAAAATTCTTCATTTTTCTTGTTGTTTAACTGAGGAAATGTTCTCTTGATTGTTTAGTTTAAAAGCTTTATTCATTGATCCATCCGGTCGTTTAGTAAACTATCGTCGTTTACGTGCAACAAATGTCTACAATGATTTATGTGAAATGAGTAAACGTTTAACGACAATTAGCTTAGAAAATGTCACAGAAAATGAACGAAAAACATTTTTCATCAGTAATTCTTTTTTTCTTAATCGAATTTTATTGTTTTATGTATGTGTGTGTGTGTTCTTAAAGATCTCTACAATGTGTTAACTATTCATGGAATAGCATCGTTGGATGATCAACCGAAATCTGTTCTTGATTTAAATCAATTCTGGAAGATAACATCCTATAAAGTCGGACAATATTTCTATTCATTAGATGATATTGAACACGGAATTTTACGAGGTTTGAGTTCATTGTTGTTGTTCTTTGAACGAAATTGATTTTCATAGGAAATAAACCGCATTCGAATTGTACACAACGTCATTTTACATACAACGATCCGCGTGCAAAATATTCAATGCGTCGTTGTGATCCACGTATTCATTTTGCACTTAATTGCGGTGCACGTTCATGTCCACAAATTGCTATTTATTCATCGACAAATCTTGAAAAAGCTTTAAATATGGCGACGACATCGTATTGTAATGCTGAAGTTGATATTATACTTGAAAATGCAGAAATACGTCTGTCAAAATTATTTCTTTGGTATAAAAATGATTTCGGTCGATCGGAAACCGAAGTTTTACGGTGAGTTTATTTAGTTTTTTGATGATTTCAAGTGAATTCGAGTTTTATATTAGATGGATAGCGAAATATATCGATGAACCTAAACAATCATTACTTAAAACACTACTCGATCGACAAGGTTCCAAAGATGGTGTTCGTTTATCTTACAAAATCTTTGATTGGATGTTAAATCATCACGATAGTCCCATACCTACAACAGATCCATCAACAACATTGACTCAAGATGTTTAACTTTAGTTTTTAGTTTTAGTTGTCAATTTGAACTGATAAAACAACACAATTATACCCAATAAACTCTATTTTTGTCATATAGACCTATATATACATATTATTCAGTAAATAAAAAACTTAATTCCAAGGGTGAGAGAGACAATGATTTATTTTTATAGATAGGTTTGTTTTTCTTGATTCTATAGAACACTAAAAGGCACAACATCAAACAGAAACAACAAACAGAATAAATAAAAGAATGATAGGATATTTGATATGTTTTGTTTGTGATCTATGATTGATAAGAAATTGGTTAGCTATAGTATGTGGAAGTTGAAATGATATGTTTCTTTGTTTTGTTTTAAATTTTTCATCACACAAATAATGATATGTATGTATGTGTTCGTAATCTGACTACTGACGAAAATAAAAACGAGAAAAAAATAATAAAAACAACAACATTGAATAAAACAGCACCTCCACATATTTTCTATTTTTCTTTTGTAACTATAATAATTGGATTTTTACTACGATAAATCATTCAGCGAAATAGTTCTGATCAAATCAATGATATGTTTCGATTAGATATGTAAAGAAGAACGAAAAAAAGAAGAAGAAGAAGAAACAACAATCACCGGAAGGGTTTTGAACTCTATGTGACGGATACATACACCACAAATGAGAACTTGCTTTCTTTCCTCAGGTAGCTGATGAATGCACATGTGTACTTAGGGCGTGTGGACTTGGTGAATAAGAATTATTAACTAACATTATTGGCTCATTCAGTAATTGTTGTTCACTAGGTTTAGTAATACGATATTATGTTGATGACGAATGAATCCATCGTAATAATCGGCTTCTGTCTTGTTCATAGTT
>ERZ778020.1653-NODE-1653-length-18414-cov-3.555422_pt1 | contig 18414 bp, 20 predicted proteins | sample MGYA00375750_ERZ778020 | MGnify/ENA primary metagenome ERZ778020 (study PRJEB29350, sample SAMN05389818) | bioreactor metagenome | isolation source: Ammonium sulfate bioreactor | place: South Africa: University of Cape Town | collected 2014-03-17 ...
GAAAGATCGGACGGACTATTCGGAATAATTTTTCCTAAAGAATCCAAGAGAATAAAATTGAGATTTGTGGTTCGATTTCGTTCCTACCAACAGCAGCACCAGCTTGATTTTGTGTTGAAATAATAACAAAGCCAAAACTTTGATTTTCAAACTGTTTTTGTAAATAAACATAATGAATATTTTTTTCTTTGGGTATTTTTCGATGTGACGAATAAGAATCTTGACTTGTTGGACGAGAAATTTTCGGTTTCTGTTCAGGATTTGCGTAACGACGTACTGTTAAACAAACATGTCGATTTTCTTTGGCTCGTTGCATTAATTGAACGACTTTTTCATGTGTCGCGCGTATTGTCGAATGATGATCGATTTTAATAATCTCATCGTCGATACAAAGACGACCATCGAGAGCTGCTGGAGATTTCGGCACAATATAGCCAATCGTTGCTTGAGATTGTTCTTCTTCACCGCCAAGAATTCGTAAACCGAAACCATCACTAAAAAAATCAATGATTAACAAGCAAAAAAAAACGAATGTGTCGTACTTTGGTCGGAGAAGAGTTAGATTAACAACTAATTCATTGTATTGCGAATGAATCGATTGTAATGATCGACTAGATGAGAGAAAGACAAAACGATAGATTGACGAAAATAATCGAGATTCAATTCGATCGAAACCTGTTCTGCATTGAATTCGATGAGAATTCGTAGGCTGTCGGAGTTTTACTTCGTGGTTTCATCGTAGAAACAACTGATGATTTCGGATGATCAAATTCTGGTCCTGGAGTTTTACTGCGTGGTAATGGTGCGTTCGATGATCGAAGATCACGTGCACTACGTGTTAGAGTTGTTTGCCGATCGAATGTTTGCAATGGATTGGTTAGATAATCTGTTTGACTTCGAGGAATTGACGGATCAGTTGCAGTTTTCGTCGGTATCGAAACAGGAGTTCGAGAACGATGTGGAACACTTTCGGTTAGTGGAGTCGGAGTTTTAACTCTTGTTTTTTCTAAAAAATCTCCAATACATTTTCAATATTAAAAAAATGATATTAATTACCAATTAATTTTGATTTTTGTGCATAGAAATCATCGTTTTCCTATGAATAGAAAAAAAATGACATAGAAATCAATCCGGATTTGGTATTTTATTTTTTATTTTTATCAATCAAAATCAAGAAAAATATCATGCATAAGTCTTTTTTTGTTGTTGTTTATATGATATTAATTCGAATGTGAAAAATCAAGGCGAAATATTAAAATTGCGTAGACATGCAAGGTAAAGTTGACAAACAATATTTGTTCACCTTATTCTCCTTATCATTATTCGTTAAAAATGAAACATGTTTTTCGTTGACAATCGATCGAGACTTTAAAGAGGAAAAAATCGTATCTCAAACATCGATCTCTCTTTTTATTCAATCAGAAGAAGACGAAAAAATGACTTGTTTATATACCTGAGAATTTCTGTCGAATTGTTCGAAACCATTTGTATGAAATGGATTGCTGTTATTCGCATCGTCTTGATCACCTTGAATAAAAGAAAAAAATATATTAAAATGATAAATTAGTTTTCTTTGTTTCTTTTCTAAGAAAGTTCGATTCTGTCAACGGCAACAGCAAAAAAATGATTGTACCTTCACTTCGGCCTCGTCTAACACGAAATTTCAACATATTATTAATCTTCTTTTCTCGGTGAGTACATGTGTATTTATATACAAGCTTCTTCTGATTCCACTGAGAATATGAAAAAGAAAAGAAACTCGACTTCTCGTCGTTATATTTTTCTTTTACTCTCTATTGGCAGACTGTTATTTAATAAATCTGACTCCTGTAATCGATTAATCAAATAAAATACCTCGTCGAATAACAAATGTTGTTTCAAAATCATTTGAACATTTCTTAAGTAGATGAACAACTTCTGAATGTTGTTTGTTCGATAAATCTTCGCCATTAATCGAAAGTAATAGATCATTTTCACATAAATTTTGACAACGTTGACGATCGACAACCGATTTCACTCGTTGTCCCGACGGACTATCAGCTATAGTAAAACCAAAACCATTCTCACCCTTTCGAATTTTAACAATAAAAATACGTGATGGACTCTCTAACTGATGTTCTTTATAACCACCATTGGGTAGATCGTGAACACTATTAACAGATACGACATTTATATGTGGATCATCGAGATTCACCGACAGTGGATAACCACGACACACAGTTAAGTGTATAAAATCTCCAATAGGTACTTTTTGAAAGATTTTAACAACATCTGTATGACTACAACCGAGAACATTGGTATTGTTTACATAGATAAGAATATCGCCTCGTTGAAGTTGACCATCTTTGAATGCTGAACCATCGGGTAGAATGTCTTTAATTTGAAGGAATTGTTCGCCTTTTTCATAACCACCAATAATCGTAAAACCAAAGCCATTGGCATTTTTTCTCAGTGAACTTGTGATTAATTCGCCTGAGAGATTCGTTGATAAATTTTCGGATAAATTTGATCCATTGAAAAATTCGGAATCTTGTTGTTGTTGAAACATTTCATTCGCCGAATTATTTCGTCGCATGAGATTAGTGTTTGTCATAATCGATTCGTTTGTAGGACGAGGAGTTCCGTAATAATGTCCTGCAGAAAGAGAAAAAAAAAGGTACAAAATTTCTCTCTCTTCTTGTTCGTTTCTCCATCTCAAACAGAACGCAAAAGTCAATACAAACCTTTATACACTCCACTTTCAAGTAAACCGCCATTTTTTTCTAATGCATGAAAATCTTTTACACTTAAAAATGTATAGTCTTGCCCATTGATTTCACCAGGCCGAGGTGGACGCGTAGTGCCTGCAGTTAAAATAAAGTTATGTTTATTTTTTTTTCGAAAAAAAAGAAACTAAAGAATGATTTACAAGGGACTGTTCGCATGTAAAGATTATCACGTATTGTTTGTTGAAGATTGGCGTCGATTGAACCGTTTTCAAAACGTCCATCGAGAAATTGTCGAAGATCTTTGGTTAAGCCTATAAAACAAAACGAAAAGATAATTTATTGAATGGATTTTCTAGACAAGTTTCTATTTAACAAAAGGAAAAGAAATTTAGCCTCGACCTTGTACTTCATCGAATATCAAATTACTATTCATTGTTGAGTTTTCAACATTAGTAGATATTGACGTTAAATTATCATAAGACGAATGGGTCATAATGTCTCCATTTGTGAACATATTTTAAATTGTAATATTAGCAAAGATAAATAAATCTTGTTGAAAATGTCAAACATAAATCCTCAGTAATACAAAAATCAATGTTCACATATGCATATATGCAAATATGTACGTATGTATGTGTGTCGATTGATTAGGAATTGTAGTAATGATATAAATGATGCAACAAACGCACTCGTGCGACAACAATATCGATAAAAAATTGAATGCAGAAGAAGAAAACGAAGAGAAACAAAGAGAAAGAGAGAACAAAAAGAAGTTAAGAGAAGAACGGTATGTTTAGTAATACGCGAGCATGCTGTTAACATCAGCAGGCTATTGTTTCTGTCAACGACTTGTTTACATGGTCAGCAGTCGGATAGCTTGATTATTGTTCTTTTTTTTGCAGTTAAGATAAGACATGATGATGATGCAGAATTGCACAGTTCAACACGTCAACGTTACATTCTGAGATCACGAATGTGAACGCAGCATGTTAAGATCAAATATAAACATACGTCGTCGATCGACATGCAGCCGATCTAATAGTCAGTTATTCGTATTTTCCTTTGAGAGTTGTCTATTCAGTTTGAAATAGTGATATATCTCAATCATTCTTTTTTTTTTCTTTGTATTGTCTTGTCATTGATTCATGCTCACGTCGTTCACGTAGACATAAAGTCAGATCATCGAGATAATAATAAACAAATCTTTTTTTTATATATTATATTCTCTTATTCATTCTTTTTTCCATGAATTATGATTACACAACGCTTGAGTACTATTTCCGGTGACTCGTTACTCGGTTTTATTGTTCTGTACGACGTTTGTCCTCGATTCCCACTCATGGCCGACTGAATCGTTTGAGAACGAAGGAAAAAATATCAAATAAAGGCTCGTTCTACTTCCATCTCGTTGCACATTTCTGTAATTCCTCTATATCTTGTCATAGATATCTCATGAGGTAGAATATCGATTGAGTTCAACTAGCAAAAAAAGTCGATTAGATTTCATGATGTTACGTCTCTTGACAATAGAGAAAAGCTCGGTAGATATTTAATTATCCATGAAGATAATCCACAGTGATATGCGTACGCAAAGGAAAGGAGAGAGAGAGAAAAAAACTGAAAAACGATGTTGATTGTTCAAGACAATCGTTTTTGCTATGAACAAGTGAAGCTGAAGAAAATGAACTGACTTCTTCCTCTATCGAAGAACGACTAATAGAGATTAGAGACATCGAAAATCTAATGAAATGATTCTTGATTTTTTTTCTCTTCGAGCACTATGCAAATTAGTCATCGACATACCATTTTTGACAGTTTTCAATCGAATTTGTTTGCCATTTTTTGAAAGTGCTTCAATTACTATTCGACAATCTTCTAATGTACAACCGGCGATTCGATGTTGATCAATTTCAAGAATGATTTCATCGCGATCGATTTTTCCGCCTTTGATTATATTGATCGATGTTTGATTTTTCAATAATGATATCGATTGATTCAAAAAAATCAACTGTCCATTTTCAGCACCACCATCTAATGGAAGTCGAATGGATTGCCGTGAATCATTCGATGATAGGATTGTTTCATGATATGTTTGTGACCAATGTTTAATTGGTGGTACTGAAGCCGGTGGCGGTAGTGGTGGTAGTGAAGATTTGACTGGTTGATTCGTTGCATTGAATGTTGTTGTCATTGATAAAGTTCGTCAAGGGTTTTTCTTTCTTTTTTGTACGCACACTTTATCCCTCATACACACAGACTCTTTCTCGTTTTCAATCAAATAATTTACGTAGAACAGTTGTCGTCAGTATTCGAAGTGGTTAACATCTGAAACTGATGATTGTTATGTCAATATTTGATTTTTTTTCATTTTAACATAAAAAAGAAAACATAAAATTATATTAAATGTAATGATATAGTGCGAAAGAAAACGAAAAATTCCATCAAGACTGTTTTCATTAGAAGTAGAAAGAAAAAGAAAGAAAAACGAAGGAAGTCAAATGAATGAACGAACGAACGAACGAACGAGCGATTGATTGAGTTGTGAGCTATGTAGACATGTTCTCCAATCTTGACATCATCGATTGTCGACAATAATTTTCCGATATGAACATCAAATACATGTGTATTTATGAAAAGAAAACGATAGAACATGAATAAAGGGAGGAACAACTACAATAAAGAGATCAAATATGTTTATTGACGTGGCATTAAATAGCAAAATACACGACGAACGATTGTGCTCATTCTATAACATGACGATCGGTTTTTTTCTTCTTCTCTCCTCATTTTGCCTTCATACGCAAGTTATCATAATCATCAATGACAACAACAATAATAATAATCTCGTCTGATAAAAGTCTAGAAATCGGATTTCTCCCAGCTGCAATCATTTTAACATTTAAACTATTGTTTATCAATTTACGAATGTACCGTACGTAGAGAAAATTGGACTTTTTTCTCGTTCTATCTTCGATATTCAATTTTTTTTATTTTCTCTCAACCAACAAGTAAATCTAATAATCACATTAACACATCAGCACTTATTCTTTGTTATGCTTGCTCATGCAATAACCCTTGCTGATGTCTGTTTTTCACTTACTCTCTCTTATTCGTTCGCTTTTGTGTCTCATGAGATTGATCAATGAAGACAAAAACGGAAACAATAGGATAGAGATTTCTAACGTCAATTTCATACCATAAAAAACAAAAGCACTATGGAGAATTACTTGATTTTTGTACTCTCTTTTTATTTCAATCTAACCTAAAATCAAATAAAATCGACTTAGTCAGTGAAAATAAATTATCTTTCTGTTGACATATTGTTCAATCGATTAAATAAATGAATGAACGGGATTTACTAACGATAAGTTAAATAAAGAGATTATACAAAGTTTAAGTCTCTCTGTCTCTCTCTCTCTCTATCGAAGTCAATAAATAAAGCAAGACAAAAGAAAACACATACAAATCAGTAGTTATTTTTCTTTGTTTATATATTATTTATCTTAAAACAAAAAAAAATATCTACTAATCAACATATACCACAACGTATGTGAGCGAACAACGCAATAAAAATATGTCTGTTATATATAGAGGACGACATTTGATAAAAACAACCAAAAATATAAATACATATCATCATCATCATCAATTCGAAAAATCAAACACAACATGTAAATGAGAAATTAGTTTGATATAATGTATGCCACGAACTACTCGGATGTTAATTCATAATATTTGCCTGTATTTGGATCATAGAATCGTTTTAATGTTGCATCGTAACACAATTGAACAAGTTCATTGTCTTTCGACGATGTTTGTTCGTTTGTTTTACCTGTTGAATTTAATTTAAACGTAATTATCTGTTCAGCATCGAAGTCTGAGCCAAGTGTAAGACTATTCTCGGCGACAATCGATGCCATCAATGGCGGTATTTGTGCATTTGCACTCGATTGCATTTCAGATCGATAATATTGAGAAAAACGTGAACGAGCCGCCGATTCTTCGCTGGGTTTTAATGTTCGAGGTGAGAGACGATAGGTTGCCGTTTCCAATGGATTGCCAACAATGTATTCGTATTTACTTGCATCGAGAGCTATTGGCCGTTGTTGTGAAAGAAATTCATTCGAATTGACATCATCACTTAGTTGTATTTGAGCGAGAATGGCAGCTAATTGCATTGAATCAGCCATTTCAGCTTCGATACTTTCTCTAAGATCTGCTGATTGAATAGGTGAGACTTTTGTCGATGAAGATTTGTCTTCGACTGTGATTTGTTTCTGTTCGATCGATGAAGTTTTATCATCTTGTCGTGGCGATGAACGATGAAAAAGTAGAACAATTCGTCGGTTTTGTACTGACTTAGGTACGGTCGATTTCTCTTGTTGTTTGAGAAGAGCATTGAGAGAATCTTTTTCATCGGTTGGCCGTGATCGTCCCAAACCAGATGCTGATGATGATTTCGGTTGATTTAATCTCGAACGTGGAGAACTTTCGTCAGGTGCTGATGAAATACGTTGCGAAGCCGACGATGCTCGTTTACGTTCACAGGGCGGATTGCTGAATGTATAAATTGGATTTTCATTGGAATTTAAACGTTGACGTGATGAGAGTGAACGTTTTATGCTCGATGATATCGATTCACGGATAGGTGGAATCGGTGCAAGGAAATGATTTGTTCGAAGAGGATATTGTGATCGATCGTTGGTCATGGTGTTGATTGATGATGACGGGAATGTTTGACTATTTCGTCGTCGAATTAATCGAGATGATTGAGTATTGTGATAGGCAGTCGTTGACATTGAAGATCTGGAATCTTATTCAAATCAAATTGACATACTGGAGAGAAAAAAAAAGAGGCAGAATTTTGTTTTGTTGTTGTTGTTTTTTTGATTTGTGTCTATAAGTAACTTACAGAAAAAGAATAACGATAAAATGTGAGACATTGTGTGAAGAATTTTTGAGTTTCTCTCTTTTTTTTCTTCTTTCTTTCGTTCGTTTTCTTTTTTTGAAATTTCAAAATAATATCGACAAGCAACGAAAACAAATCAAATTTTCTTCGATTGTTTTCTTTTTTTTTTTATTACGACGAACTTTAAATGAGCAAAATTGAATTTATTTTTACCGGTGGCTGATGAAATCTTGGTTTTTCTATTGGCTGACAACTTCAACCAGCTGCTCAATTCGTTCAATTTGTCAAAGTTTTCATGACATCTATTCGAGATCAAAAGCACAGACGGACACAAATTTTTTTCTGTCTGCTTATATCAATTGAATCTTAGCTTGTTAACAGATGTCGTTGCTTATTTAGTCAATTTTTGATTGTTCTTAAATTGAAAAAGTACAAAAATAATGAATTTCGAAAATATTCTCTTGAAAAATAATAATTTCAAAAATAAATCCAATTGATTGATTTTCTCTCGTCTCTCTCTCTCGCGCTCTGTCTCTCCTATTATTTTCTATTCGATGACTCACACGAATCAAACAGTTGAAGAATATACGAAAAGATGTAGTTTCTTTCTTTTGACACAGATATAATCGCATAGTTTTTAGAATTATGAGCCATGATTGTTTTTTTTAATTAAATCAAAAATGAGTGGCATTAAACGAACATTACTTGCTGAAGAATGTTCAGCAACAGCAACTACAACAAACGAGAATAATCTCTCACTAATCGATAATAGTACTCAACCTTCCAGTCCTTCTGATTCTCCACAATCAAAAAAACTTCGACGTTCATCGTCACATCACACGACTGAATCGGAAAACGACGAAGATGTCGTCGCTGCCGCACAAGAAGATCAATATGAACACGAAAATGGCGTAACGAATGGTAACGAACAAACAGAAAAAGCGACCAGAAAAACGACATTTTTTATATTCAGGTCATTCGCCTGCTCAATCTGAAAGATCTGAAGAGGAAGAAGAGGATGATGATGACGAAGAAGACGACGATGATGACGATGACGATGCAACTGAAGCTGAACCCGAAGGTTTTTCCGATGATTCGATCGTTCATGTCAGTTTTGATAATGGCAAAGACGATAGTAAAATCTTTCTTCGACAAAATTCAAATTCAATGTTTTTCTTCTCGTGAATCTTAGTCTTTCGTTATGATGGGTCAATTCGTTTTCATATTATTGCTCCAGCACGACCTCAATATGGTCAATTAACAAGTGATAAGTCCGTGATTCGAACGTTTGTTTGGACTTTATTAGCATTTTCAAAGCCGAATTATGATAATTGTCATAATGACGGTGGAACATTTAGTTTATTTCTTAAATGTGAACCTGAGAAACTCTCGCCCGGCTGGTCGATATTCGCCAAAGCCGAACTAACACTTCTACATCCGACTGATCCGTCGAAAAATTTCGTTAAAAGTAAATTCATCTTCATTTGTTGTCTTTCGACATTGAAATCATCGTGCATATTTACAGAAATCAATCATTTATTCAACGCTCGTTCCATCGACTGGGGTTTTCATCAATTCAAACCTTTAAAAGTTCGTTTTTTTAGTTTTCTTCCCTTTCGAATTTTGACTTCTATAGGAAATCTATGGTGAATTTATTCATTGGCCAGATAATACAATTCGTATCGAAGCAAAAATTCATGCTGATGCTCCACGAAATGTCGAGTCCGTCTTGTTCTCATTCATTTCAAACGAAAGCTCATTTTGTGCTCTTTCAGATGGGATTCAAAAGGTCAAACAGGTTTTGTCGGCTTGAGAAATATCGGTGCAACTTGCTACATGAATTCATTTCTTCAAACAATCTATTTCACTAAGAAACTCCGCAAAGTTAGCTCAACAAACGCAAATACTTTTCAATAAAAAAATTCATTTCAGTCTGTGTATTCTCTACCAACCGATACTGACGATCAATTGCACAGCATTCCACTTGCTTTACAAAAGCTTTTCTATGATTTACAATTCACCGATCGACCTGTTAGCACAAAGAAGCTAACACGATCGTTTGGATGGGATAAGCCCGATGAATTCTGTCAACATGATATTCAAGAATTCTGTCGTGTGGTTTGTTTGCAGAAATTCGTTTTTTTTCTCACGTTGGCTTTTCGTTTCTAGTTATTGGATAAATTAGAATCGAAAATGGCAGGTACAACGATGGAAGGAGCTATACCGTCGTTATTTCAAGGACAATATGTGGTAAAGAGAAACGATTTCATTGGTTTTATTTGTTTTTTTTGCGTCTTTGAAAAGCAATATGTTCGATGCACAAAAGTCGATCATGAATCTCGGGTCAAACAAACATTCTACGATGTTCCGTTACAAGTTCGAAATAATGCGAATAGTAAAAGAAGATTTACGATGAAAATTGTAAAGATTTTGTTATGCGATTGATTTTTAGTTACGGAAAGTTTTCGTGATTTTTGTAAAAGTGAAATTTTATCAGGAGAAAATCTGTACGATGCTGGCAGTGTTCATGGATTACAAGTTCGTCGTTGTTTTTCCCTAATCGAAATCATTGAACTTGATTTTTCTTTTGAAATAGGAAGCCGAGAAAGGAGTTAAATTTCAAAAATTTCCTCCTGTTCTTTGCCTTCATTTACTACGTTTTGAATACGATTACAATCTCTCTCAACATCGAAAAATCAACGACAGTTATTCATTTGATTATCACCTCGATCTCAGCGAATTTCTCGAAAATCCCGATTGCTCACCCTCGTCTTACAAACTCCTGTCCATCCTCGTTCACAGCGGAGATAACTCAAGTGGACATTACGTTTCATTTATCAATCCTGAATTAGACGGACAAGTTCGAGAGAAACTCATTTCCTTCAAAAAAAAAGTTGTGTTTTTTTTTCTATTGATTAGTGGTTCAAGTTTGACGATGATGTCGTCGCACGTGTTGCAGCTAGTGATGCCATGGAGAGAAACTTCGGTGGCACGCAAGACGATGACGGTAGCATGTACAATACGTCAGCGTATATGCTCGTCTATATTCGAGAAGATTGTCAAAGTAGTTCGAACGAATTGAACAAAGTTTGACTTCGAGCCTTTTTTTGTTGTTTTCGAAATAGAAGATGTTCAATATTCGGTGAATCAGGAAGATATTCCCGAGAATCTAATCAAACGATTCGAATTCGATAGAAAATATCTATTGAAACGTCGACAAGATATGATGGACAACGATGGATTTATTGATATTCAGATTTTATTAGCTGACGATTTTCATGCTCAACAAACGACCTGTTTGACAGATTTAGTTTGCGACAATCCAGTTGAATTATTACAAAATAAACGATCATTGAGATATATTCAAGCACAACATTCAGAAATCTTTCACATTTTTGCACGAAGATTAGCATACGCAATGGGTGTTAATCTCGATGAAGACATTCGAATTTGGATTGTTCATACACATGAAATTCATGTAAATCATTATCATTCGCAATCATTACTCACATCTGCACTTGTCTATTGCGATGATTATGATAAGAAGATAAGTGATTTATTTGAATATGATATATCCGATCGACGTGTTCTAACGATATTTGTCGAACAAAAAACATGGAGAAATTCGATTTATCAATTATTACCATTTGATAAAGATGGTAGACTTTTATTTAGTTTTCATTGAAATTCAAATTTTCTTCTATTTTGACTTTATCTAGATGATTTATTGTTATTTGTTCGTATTTACAATTCACAGTATGAAACACTTTTATACATCGGACATTTTCTCTTCTCTCAACAGCAATCATTTCGTAAATCTATCCATCAAAGAAATACTTTTCAAATTTTCTAAACTATTTATTATTCATCCTAGAAAAATGTTTAAATGACATTGCATCATTTTTGAAAATCTCTCTCAGTCCATCAACGAACTTCATCGTTCATCAAGCCGTACCAACGCACAATCAAAATCATCAATATGAACTCATCAAATCCGCTGATTATGATCTCTCATTGAATCAAATTCTCGATCCATGTCTATCAGGTGTGTCCATAGCAATTCAAATTCTTGATATCAATCAAACAAACGAAAACTATCCATTGACAACTATCGATGATTACTTTCGAAATCTTGAAAATCGACAAGAATTCGATGTTTGCAATCGAGATAGTTGGAGATTAAATGAAGTTCTTTTCAAATTGTATCTACCGATGAAAACAACAATCAAAGATGTCATTCGACTCATTGCTGAAAGAATCGAATATTCACAAGAACAGATTATTTTACAGAAACCATCGAGTTCAACATCGATGCTCTCGTCAGTGAATTCTTTACATATTCAAGCTGATCAAACATTGAGAGATCTCTATTCGAATACACGCGGATCAGTTTCATCACCGCGAAAGATCTTCTTCCGTCGTCTTCCATTTAACTATACGGAATTGGAATATCGTCGACCGATTCGAATATTTTTCACGAATCCATCGAAAAAAGATGAACAACGCGAAGTACAACTCTACGCTAAAAAATCGTCAACAGTTGCTGAATTTCTCGATGAAGTCAAACGATGGCTGCCGACAATCTGTTCAGAAAATGGCAGTCAACAATTAAGATTAATCGAAGTGACACTCTCGAATCAAATCAATCCATTGCCATTTCATCTTCATATCTGGTTGAATCGATCGTGCATGGATGAATTAGAGAATTGCTCAAACCGTTATTATCATCTCGAAGAAATTGCATTTGATGAAATCAATCTCGGCAAAGATTCAGAATTAATACCTGTTGCTCATTATACACGAGTAAAATTTCGAAATCATATGAAAATGTCGATTTTGTTTTCGTTTTTTTCAAGGAGAATGTCATTCAGATCAATCTACAGAAGTTCTTTCCATTTCTTTTGAAAGTGATACATGTAAATTTGAAGATCTAATTCAATTTAAACACGTTTGCATTCGTCCTTTTGTTTTGTTTATTAAAGAATGAATCATTCGGAGATGTGAAACAAAGATTACAAACTAAACTTGGACTTGCTAATCGAGAATTCGAAAAAGTAATTCATTATTTTCGTATTCTTATGTTTTACCTTGAGTTTTAGTATCGTTTTTCAATATTCAATGGCAGTAAAGTAATATCACGTTGTGATGATAATCAAGGCAAAATCAATGTTAACGAATTGAAATTAGTACAAAGTAATTTCATAAATGTTTATCGAATTGATCGTTTGTTTTTTTTTTATTCAGGTACATGTTGGCTTGGTTTAGAACTTCCTTCAACATCTAATCCACGTAAAACTCGCAAATCTCTGTTTTCAGAAAAACCGATTCGAATAAACTAGTCGTGTATAGTTTTTTTTTTCTATTTTCTAACTCATCTCTTTAATGTGCTCATATTACTTCTATTCCAAAGAAGAAATTTCTTTTCTCTATTTGATCTGGCGAATTTCTATGTACAAATCTATCTCTCAGATGCAGCATATGACGAAAGATATCCATGTGCTTTTTCTTTTCTCTTTTTTGGATTAAATCGTAATGTGTTTTTTCTTCTCTTTTGTTCTTTTTTTTTCCTTGTTTGATTTTGTGATGGTTTTTATTCTCTGTGTATGCGTACGGTTCGATCATATTTTGTTGTCAATATACTATATATATATATTAAAACAAAACAAAACAAAACTACAACGTAATCAGAGAATACAAGTCTCTCTTTCTCTTTGTTTTTTGCATTTTTATTCTCAATATCATAAACAAACAAACTATGTGATGGTTAATCAGGAATCATTCTTTTGCTGTTATTTGTTGACCAGGGTTTGTTTGTATCAAGAATGTGAGTCATTGATAATAGGGCATCGGGTTGATCTTTGTAGGGTTCGTGATGTGCAGCAGCGAAGACGGTGTCATTTTTATCTTCATCATCGGATTCTTCTTCGACATCGCAAAAGAAATGAACATGATTTTTATTAGTTGTTATTTTAATAAATGGTTCATGTTCGTCGAGTTGTTGAAGGGAATTTGCCGATGGTGCTGTTATGACAATAGCAGGCGATGAAATAATTCGTTTTTTAAGATTATTTTCATGAGAAATCGATTCATTCGAAAGTTGTTTTTCGGCACTAATATTTGTTGATGAAAACGATTGTCGAACTAAACTAACCGATGAACATGTCGAACGTATTCGTTGAGTTTTATTGAGCAAATGTTGATGAATAATATGAGCTACATGACGTTTTTTCATTGAAGATAAACCTTGAAGAACAATTAAAATTCCGATAATAATCGAATATTGTGTTAAAACAAAGAGAAGACCGTGTCCTGAATGTTTCGAATGATCATGCATGATATCGATACAAATCGATAGATCGGCAATTTGTGACGTACTATTCATTTGATAATAATAAATACAAACCGAATATTTTTCTTTTGGATTCAATCGTTCGATGACCAATGCGTTTGAATAATATTGTTCAATGTCCGATGAAGAACGTAGATTTAACTGATCCATTTGTAAGATTTCTTCCATATTCGTTTTATATTGTCGAATAGTGAAAAGATAATATTTCAATGATGCAAGAGATTTATTTGAATTTGACGAAAGTGAACTCATTGTTGTGTATAATCTTTGGTTTTTCGATTCATAGATTTGATTAGAAAAATTCTTATTTGTTGTAATTTTTGATAATGAAAAAAGAACAAACATAACACGAAGTTTTTCTTTATCGATAAATGTCCAATTAGCTTCATACTGTGGTCCAGCATGAAATTCTTCACTTATATTCATTGATACAAGCGGTAATTGATCGGAATAATTATTATCAAAAACAGGCTCCGGTTCAGTTTCGACGATTTCTTGATTTTCAATTGAATCTATCGATGAATTCTCACTGGATAAATCGATAAACGACGAATTTTCGTCGAAAGTCGAATTTTCAATTATCATTGTTATCGATGGAATAAAATTCGTTTGACTTAATAAAATGCATAACAAAAGAAGAAACACTTTTTCTACCAACATATTCATTGATCAGCTGAATATTTTACATTTAATATGTATTATAAAGCATTCCGTGAGTTATTTTTATTTGAGTAAAAATCAAATGCGAAAAACGACGTAGAAAGATTTCATTTTCAGACAAAATGGAATCTATGGCATGGCATTATGATTAATCGCAATAAAAGCAGAAAAAAAACAAACGCCTGAGAGATATGGTTATCAGTCATTCGTTCGTTCGTTCGTTCTTGAAAAAGAATATTTTTGACTTGTTTTGTATTAAATACATTTTCTTTCGATTTTTATTACATAAACACGATATTGAGAAATATAGCAAGTAGAAATTCAATCTATTAATGTTTACTTGAAAACAAACAGGAACAGAAAAAGAAAGAAAAACATTACATTCGATTCACTGTGAATCAGTTGTTCGTGTTATTTGAATTGGTGTTGGTGGACTTAGTGAATCTTCAATATGACTTGTTAATGGTAGAATTTTATTTTTTCCTTCATGTGTCAGTAACAATTGTTTGATATCCTGCAGCCTAGATGATTTCATTAATTTCGAATTCGATAACTGACGTGCCATGCTCGTTGTTGTTGTTGTTGTTGTAGTGGTGGTGGTTGTTGATGTATGTGTAATGGAATTATTCGAATGTCGTTCTTCTTGTTCAACATGAACAGTTGATTCAAGAAACCAGACCGGTGTTGGTTTAGGCTCGTAGGGAACTTTCTTATTGGCTGCTTTCATTTTCGCCGAGATCGGTTGAGTCGCCGCAACTTCGGCTGTTGATTGAACTGGTTTCGATGGTTTTTTACCTGGTTTACCAGGTCCACGTGATGAACCAATAAGTGAATCTGTATTACTTGTTTCATCGATATCCATCGATGCATAATGATCATCCTCATCATCTCGTTCAATCAAAACATCAATATTATGATTAATCGTTGCCGTTCGATCGAAAACAGTCGATGCATGCGAACGATGCGATGTTCCCGATGGTAACGAACCGGTATTCGTATGATGATTGCCAACTGATGATAGCGAATTACCATTAACTGTTGCTGAACCAGCTGAATGTTGTTCTTCTTTTTTTAAATCATCAATTTCATGTAAAATGTCAAACAGTGGTTTCATTTGTTCATTATACAAACTAACGTTCACGATTTGTGCTGGTTCAGCTGTTGTTTCTTTCGTTTCATTATCTTCGTGAACAAAATCACCACATAATGAACATATCAATGCATCTTGTGCTATATCGTATAATTTGCCAACATCATATTCAGTATATTCTTTTTCACATTTAATACATTTATATTTCGATTCTTTGTATGTTTGTTGTCGTTCTAAATTCTCGACGTAAATTAACATTTGAATTAAACGATATTTAACAACATTAACAAATCTTGTCGTATCGATTCGAAAATAGTAGAGATCTTTTTTGCCTTGACCGCCATTGTTATTTTTCAATTCAAGATGATGATCTTCGATAATAATTTTATCATGTTTAAATTTTGAAATATAACTTCGAATTTTATTCGGATCTAGATTTAATAATTTAGCTAATTCACCTTGTTCAATCCTATCGTGTTGATAAATATATTCAATAACAAGAGATTCAGGTATATCATAAAATGTACGCATAACTTTGCGAATCAAATTACGATACGGAAAATCCATGTCGAATCCTAAACAAATCAATCAATGAGAAAAATCAAATAACAAAAAGGAAAACGTTCGTTCGAATGAACATCATCATATGTGAGTTGACAAGACGAGCTTATATACAAACGAAGAAAAGATAGATTGCGTGACAATCAATGATGAATTTGGCTATCGATTGTAGCGACCGATGAAATAGAATAGGACGATCGTTTTTTAAAATCATATTTCGAGAGAAATTCTTCGTTTTAATCTTGTAAACATCGATGAAATATATATGAAAATGATTTTCTAATGATGTCACTACATTCAACGGTATTGTCGAAACAAAAAGAAAGTAGATCGTCTCTTTACATTTCTTGATCTATCTATGTCATTCGAACAAAGCTTATTTACAATTATGTTTTTGGTTTCTACTTGTTCTTCGTTTTTTTTTAGAATTAATTTAAAAGAAAAGAAAAGTTTTCTCATCGATTGGCATATCTGTTTTTCGTACCGGTTTATTCAAACAAACAAATCTCTCCTTTACGTGTGTGTCTTTCTCTCTGTTTTTGCTTGCTTTTTATTTCTTGATCATGTCTTCTTCTACACGAACAAATACACGAACAACATCAAATAGTAAATCAACATCTTTAAATCCTCATCAAACAAATGGTTCGAGCAATTCTTATGATATCAATGAGGCAACATATCCAGCAGCAGGCAATAGTTCCAAGTAGGAATTCAATTTATCATCGAAAAATCGGCAAATTCATTTGTTCGAATAGATTTGATCCAAGTGAATCACGATCGAATTTAGTGAGAAATGTTTCCCAGTACGATGGAATCTATCGAAATGCTCGATTTATTCACGCAATAAGTACAGGTTTAATTGTAAGTCACCAAACAAACAAAAAAGAGAATCTATAATTTGTGTGTGTATGTGTAGGGTCAACAAGTTGTTGTACAAACCAATGATCGTCAACGATTTCATGGCGTACTTGAAACACTCTCACCGAATGCCGATGTTGTCCTAACTGTTTCACATCGATTAGATAATAATAATAATAATGATATAATCAATTCACCAACATTACCTCTCGATCTTGTCGATACAATCGATAGTTCAACTCAAACATTTGAATTACATAAACGTATTATTAAAGCATCAAATATTGTCGAATTAATTGCCGTGGATATCGATCTATCAAATAGTGCCAAATGTAAATCTTTTTTTTTTCTATGAATATACTGATGATGATATTTTGTGAATTTAGGTTTATTAGATGAAACTCCTAAAGTCAGTCAATTAGAAGATGATCGTTTTAGTCGTATGCAACATTTTTATGGTTCGGATGATATTGATCCGGAAACATTAGAAGATCTTGAACCTGGAAATGATGGCAAAGTAATTTTTTCGACAAGAAGTCAAATAGGAAATTCGTATTATTTTTGTTTTCGTTAATTCGTTTCAGGCAGGTTTTGATCCTGAAGATATGTTTCATACGAATCGAGAAAAATTTAATACAACTACAGATTTTGATGAGAACAAATACACGTATGTACAAATAAAATCTTGGAGATTTCATTTATGAGAGTGTTATTTTTGTTATTACATCTAGAAATGTTCCTCTTCCTCAATTATCTGCAGGTCAATTAGCAGAAATTGAAAAGACAGTTCAAGAAATCGAACGTAGAGGTCCAACAGAAGATATCGATGAAGATGATGCAGGTAGACAGAAAAAAAAGAACACTATTTTTCTTCAAATATCATTGTTTTTTAAAAGGCGTCAAACGTCCAAAAGAAAATTCGAATCTCGTTGATGGAAATAGTAATACAAAAACTAGTCGTTCAAATCGAAATGACGTTCGTATTGATCCAGATTACAATTCTTCAAAGTAAATCGATGAGCAAACGCATTTCGTCATCATAGATTTTCATTTCATTTGAAGTAGACGTGGAAATATGCATGAACAACATTCGACAAGCAATACGAATCGTCGTGGCGGCGGAATGAATCCCAAACAGATTCAATACAATTCAGCAACTAATCGTCAACAATATAACAATCGTAATCAACGAAATGCTCGTTATACAGATAATCCATCGTCGTATGAACAACGAGATTTAACTTTACAAACAACAAATGAAGAGCCAATACGTAATCAA
>ERZ778020.1661-NODE-1661-length-18327-cov-3.591232_pt1 | contig 18327 bp, 27 predicted proteins | sample MGYA00375750_ERZ778020 | MGnify/ENA primary metagenome ERZ778020 (study PRJEB29350, sample SAMN05389818) | bioreactor metagenome | isolation source: Ammonium sulfate bioreactor | place: South Africa: University of Cape Town | collected 2014-03-17 ...
AAACGTTGAGCAGCTTTGTCAAGTGCTTCGTCATACGAATGTGCACTAACCCAATAATGATCATCGGTTTCATTGCCAGCTGGTATTGCATCTGAACTGACAAAGTACGATGGAATACGATGACCCCACCATAATTGTCGAGATATACACCAATCTCGAATGTCTTCCAACCAACGATACCAAACTGGTTCGAATATATCCGGAAGAATTTTCAATTCTTTCGAACGAACAGCTTGAATCGAACGTTCAGCCATGTTTTTACAATTGACATACCATTGCGGTTTGAGTATTGGCTCGATAATATCCTTACTTCGACTACAAGTTGGAAGAATCATTTCATTCTCTTTTGAATCTCGGTAGAGACCACGTGCTTTCAAATCTTCGATTAATTGTCGACGAACATCGAATCGAGGTTTGCCAGCATAGGGTCCGCATTCAGCTGTCATCGAACCATCATCACCGATACACGTAATGAACTCGAGATTCAATCGTCGACCACAATCGAAATCGTTGGGATCGTGTGCTGGTGTGATTTTAACTGCACCTGAGCCGAATGTTGGATCGACCATTGTATCGGCTAGAATTGGCAAACGACGAGGAAGAAATGGATGTTGAACAAATTTGCCGTGTAAATGTTTGTAACGTTCGTCATCAGGATGAACAACAATGGCCGTATCACCGAGCATAGTTTCAACACGAGTTGTTGCGACAATAATTTCTTCAGTTGAATTTTCAATTGGATAGGCAAAATAAGTTAAAACACCGAATTCAACTGGTTGTTTATAACCGGGAACATTGATTAATGTACGACCTTTTAATTCGATTTTTTCGACTTCAATATCCGAAATAGCGGATTTCAATGTGCACGACCAATTGACTAATCGTGTCGAACGATAGATGAGCTTCTTTTCGTGCATACGAATGAATGCTTCTTCGACAGCATACGACATGCTCTTGTCCATTGTAAACACTTTTCGTGCCCAATCACACGACGAACCTAATGCTTTGATTTGTTCGTAGATGTGATCACCTTTTTCATTTTTCCATTTCCAGACTTCGTCGAGAAATTTCTCTCGTCCAAGATCGTGTCTTGATTTTTTCTGTTCACGCATCAATTTCTTTTCGACAACGACTTGTGTCGCAATACCAGCATGATCACAACCGGGAACCCAAAGAACGGTTTCACCACGCATTCGATGCCAACGTGAAAGTGTATCTTCAAGTGTACACATGATTGCATGACCTAAATGAAGATAACCGGTGACATTCGGTGGTGGAATGACCATGGTGAAATTTTTTCGAGGTGCATTCTCTGGCGGATGTTCGTCGTAGTATTCCGGACGAAAGAAACCTTGTTTGTCCCACCATGAATACCAAGCTGCTTCGACGTATTTCGGTGAATAACCTTTGGGTAATTCACAATGAATGTCTTTCTTGTCACCGTCGGCAGTTGGTGAAGTGTATTCGGTGATATCGCGTGGACGTGCTTTTTCCTTTCCAGCACCACTTTCGGCGTTCTCCTTTTTCTAGAAAATGAAAGAGATAATTTTTGTGAGTTTTTTTGTTTGATCGAAAAGTAAAACGAACCTTTTTCTCTGCTTCTTCTTTTGCTTTTTGTTTCTCGGCGAATTTCTTTAATTTCTCCGCTTTTTCTGCTTCTTTAGCGAGTTGTTTAGCTGATTTCGGTGGAGCATCACCAGCTGCAACAGCTTCTTGAGTATTTTCACCCGTTTGGGGTTGTAAATTTTCGTTGTTCAATTGTTCGGAACCACTTGTAGCCATCTGAAAAAAAATATCTTGACATAAATGCAAAATGAAACGATTTTTATAGTAATAATAATTGCATCAGCTCTTATTCGTCGAAAGACTAACTGATGTAATAAGCGTATTTTCAGGACCCCTCATACATGATTTGCAACGTCATGACTCATTGCTGGATTTTTACTGGACTAAATTTTTTTTCTGATGAAAAAATATTTCGATTTAATTTTTGATTCTATGAAAAACTGTAACGTTTGATTTTCATGATTGATTTGTATTTGAAAACGAGCATTGGCGAGATAGTAAGCCAATCAAATTTGCTTAGCAACGCTTGTCGTTGTTGTTAGGAAGGGAAAAAATCAGCTGCGTTATTCCGATAATTGAATTTGATAAAATAAAAAATGGTAAAAATGAACAATTATTTGTTTTTCTCGTTCAAATGATTGAATTGAAATTGTTTAGCCTCGTCCATCGACTGCATCAAGCAAAGGTGGCAAAGATGAATCGGTTCGAGTTGTTGTTCGATGTCGACCGATGAGTGACAAAGAAAACGACTCCGGCTGTGAACGAGCCGTCGAAATCGATGGTCAACGTCGACAGATCACCATTCGACGACCGATGAACGAAGGATCTCAACGCATGACAAATAGTGGTGAGGATTCGCATAATTTCTATTTCGATGCTGTTTATGATTGGAAGTAAGAACAAAATTTTAAAAAAAAACAACAAGAATTATTATTATTATTCTTTTGTTTAGTTCAAAACAAAAGGATGTTTATGAACAGACAGCTCGACCTCTAGTCGATTCAGTTTTAGAAGGTTTTAATGGCACAATATTTGCCTATGGTCAAACAGGAACGGGCAAGACATTTACTATGGAAGGTATTCGTTCACAACCGGAACTACGTGGAATAATTCCATCATCATTTGCACATATATTTGATTCGATCAATCAGAGTAAATCACGACAATTTCTTGTTCGTGCGTCATATCTCGAAATTTACAATGTAGGTCGATGAAATCGAGACAGAATAATCGACTTTTTTTTTGTTAAAATAGGAAAGTATTCGTGATTTGCTTTCACGAGATCAAAATAAACGTTTACAATTGCAAGAACATCCAAAAGAAGGCGTCTTTGTACATGATTTAAGTTCATTTATTACGAAAAACATGCAGGAAATCGAACATGTTATGACAACAGGCAATCTCAATCGATCTACAGGGTATTTATTTGATGAATAATATAATTGATAGCTTTTTTTTATTCGTAGTGCAACGAATATGAATGAACATAGTTCACGTTCGCATGCAATTTTTATCATCACAGTCGAAAGTAGTGAGATGGGCGCCGATGGCAAAGCACATATTCGAGTTGGCAAACTAAATCTTGTCGATTTAGCTGGTAGTGAACGTCAAGCAAAGACTGGTTCAACTGTACGTTCGTCTATCTTGATCAAAATCGAATTCTCACTTAATATCTCATCGATTTAGGGCGAACGTTTCAAAGAAGCCACAAATATTAATCTCTCACTTTCTGTTCTTGGTAATGTCATATCTGCTCTTGTCGATGGCAATCCACATATACCTTATCGAGACTCGAAATTAACTCGTTTACTACAAAGTACAATCACTCTCGCCCTCCCTTTCTTCAAATAAGCAATCTTTTTTTTCCTTAAGATTCACTCGGTGGAAATTCGAAAACCATTATGATTGCAACGCTCGGTCCAGCTAATTACAATTACGAAGAATCGCTGACAACACTTCGGTAGAAATCAATTCATGTTTTTTCTTTTTTTTTTCAAAAAATCCTTTCGTTTTAGTTACGCAAATCGAGCGAAGAACATTAAAAATCAACCTCGAATCAATGAAGATCCGAAAGATGCATTACTTCGAAAATTTCAAGAGGAAATCGCTCGATTAAAAGAACAACTCGGAGGTAAAAGTAAAGGCTCGAGAAAATCTCGTCGTCGTCGAAATCAAGATGGTAGTGAAACATATGACGATGAAAATGGCGATCCCAACGATGAAGAATTGTATCTTCAACAGCAGCGAGATAAATTAAATGACGAACGAATCACAATTCAACAGAAAAAGAATATCAATGGTTTTTTAGTCATTTTAAATAAAAGCAAAAATAACATTTTATTTTGTAGAAAACGAACGTGAAACGCTGTTGAAACAATTAGAACAACAACAACAAGAAATCGAACTCGAACAAGAAGAACGTCGAAAAATGCAGCATAAAATTCGAGAAATGGAATCGAAATTAATCACTGGTGGAAAGGATATTCTCGTGCATACGAGCGAACAAGAACAGATTTTACAACAGAAACGGTACGAAAATCAATTGGATTTTGTTTGTTTTTGTGAGATAAATGAATTTGTCTAGACGTTTACTAGCTGAAGCTGAACGTCGTCGTCGTGAAGTTCAAGACGAACTCGCTAAACGTGCCGAAGAACAACGAACAATGAATGAAACGTATACAAGTACGAAAGAAGAAGTCGAAGATAAACGTGCTCGACGAGAGAAATTGATAAAAAATTTGAAAAAACTCGAAGGCAAAAAACAGGAAATGCTTGAAAAACATCGATCAATTCGAGAAGAACTCGAAGCTGAACAACGTGAAATACAAAAACAAAGCAAATTATTTCAATTGATCATTGAAAATTTCGTTCCTGTTGACGAACGTGAACGATTAATGAAACGAGTTCTTTATGACGAACGACAGAAAAATTGGGCGCTCAAAGAACTTTCCAAACAAACGTAATAAAGCTTTTCTCGTTCAATATTCATTCGAACTTTTCAATTTTTAGAGATCAAATGGCCGAACGTCCGATATCAGCAACTGGCACTCGTCGTTCAACTCCCTTGTATTCACAATCGAATGATATTCCAGAAATTGCTCGTTTTAAGGTACACAATCTTTACAACATCTCTTTTTCTCTCTATTTGATTTTTCTATTACTTAGAATGAAAATATTATTCTTCTTCAACTCGATCTACCAAGTCGAACAACACGAGATTACGAAGGACCTATGGTCTCACCAATGATTCAAGCTGCAATTGAAAATGCAATGAAAGATGAAGATAATATTGAGTTAGATGCCAAGTAAAACAATGATGAATTTTTTTTTTCTTATGAATTCAATTTGTTTTCCTATTTCAGTACGATTGTTTCCGATCGACGAAAAAAGAAAAAGTAGATTTCAAATCGACATATTTTTCTTTTATCATCGATTTTTATTTTAGAAAATCAATTTCAAACTACGGCGGAGATAACAATTATATGAATAGTGCCCGACGATAATAACTAACTGATGCATTTGTTTTCTTTCTTTATCATTAAATAAATAAAGATAAAAATATTGATCGATTTTTCGTTTTCATACATCGTCGACATACGAAAAAGAAAACGCGCGTACTACGTTTGATAAGACGAAATTTTTTATCTTCTTTTATTATTCGCTAGACAAAGTAGGGGTGTGATAGTGTATGTGTATATATAGGCTGTTTGTTTCGTCCTTGAAGTTTATTTATTCATTCATTGTAAAATGACGACGAGAACTATGGAATGTAAACATACATATGCATCGATTCCGGATTTAATTGCTAAGAAACGTGATGGACAAGAACTTGATCCCGATGAAATCAAACAGTTTATTCGAGGTCTATCGAATGGCGATGTACAAGATTGTCATGTTGGAGCAATGTTAATGGCGATATTTATTCGAGGTATGTCGGAAAATGAAATCTGTTCGATGACAATGAGCATGCGCGATAGTGGCGAACGTTTACATTGGCCACAATATCGTGGTTCAGTTGTCGATAAACATTCGACAGGTGGAATTGGCGATAAAATTAGTATTCCATTGGCACCGGCTTTAGCTGCATGCGGATTGAAAGTACCAATGATGGCCGGACGAGGCCTCGGAATTACCGGTGGAACTCTTGATAAACTCGAATCGATGCCAGGCTATCAAACTCAATTATCCGATGAACAAATTTCCAATGTCATCAATACAGTTGGCTGTGGAATATTCTCTCAATCATTGAAATTAAATCCAGCCGATCGATATTTGTACGCTATTCGTGATGTGACAGCAACTGTACCGCATAATGCATTGATTGTTTCATCGATTCTATCGAAAAAATCCATCGAAGATCTCGATGCACTCGTTCTCGATGTTAAATACGGTTCATCGGCATTCATGAAAACAATTGAACAAGCCGAAAATCTTGCACAATGGTTGCACAAAGTTTCTGAAATGCTCGGCATGCGAACTTGTTGTTACATTACGGAAATGAATAATCCGATTGGATTTTGTATTGGCAATGCAATTGAAATCGAAGAATCATTAGATTTAATGAAATATAAAGAAAATCATTCGAAAGATTTAGAAGAACTTGTTTGTGAGCAAGGTGGTCGATTACTTTTATTAACAAATAAAGTTGAAACAATTGAACAAGGCCGAGAAATGCTTCGTCAAACATTTCGAAATGGCAGTGCTTTGAAAAAATTTCACGAAATGATTATTGCTCAAGGTGTATCGAAAACGATTGCCGATCAACTCGTCGAATCAACTGAAACCAATGATATTCTCAAACTTTCGAATATTCAACATCGTGCAATTGCTTTAGAATCAGGTTTTATCGAATCGATCGATTCATTTAAACTCGGAACGATTGTTCAACGTCTTGGCGGTGGTCGACTTAAATCAACAGATAAAATCAAAGGTGCAGCCATAATTGACCAAAGTGCCATTTGTGCACGAGATTGACCAGGACTCAATCCAAAATTTCCGATGACAAGCTAAAAAATAAAGAATGAATTTGAAATTGAAAATGAAAACAAATGACCATATCAGGATCATTCCAATGTCCAGGTCCATGAAAAGGTGCTAATCGATGAGAATTATTTCCAAACCATTGAATAATCGTGTAAACACTTGACCATGAATCATCGATATCATCCCAATTTCTCCAAAGATTACAATTTTCTTCAATGGCCGTATAATTTGGTGGAAGCTTTGTTCCTTCTTCATATGCTGGCCATGAACATGAATAAGCTATTGGATAACCAGTTGCATTTAATGCTTTACCCATTGCAGGATAACCGGTTGCAAAATCTTTTGTATCTGCATAACATCCATCTAATTTTAAATAATCTACTTTCCAACTGGCAAATGCTAATAACAGAACACAAACAATTCCAGATTTTCTTTTTAATTTAAAAAAAGAAATAAACAAACTTTGAGCATCTTGTTCTAAATGTCCTAGAACTCCTGGATAACCTCCACAAGTATATGTTCCGTAATCTTCATAAATACCAAATTTCAATCCTAATGATCGAACATAATCCGATAGAGCAGCAATTCCACTTGGAAATCGATCTTGATCTGGTTGTAATGAACCATTCTAAAATATTTCAATTTCATCTTTTTCTTCTCTTTTTTTTTTTTAAAATTCTTACAGCTGAACGACTATGATTTAACCAACAATCGTCAATGATAATATATTCATAACCAGCTGCTAAATATCCTCCTTGAACTAATAATTCAGCTTGTGTTCGAATTAATTTTTCACTAAAAATAGACACGATGATCATTTAAAAGCTTTGAAATCGATTTACCTAATACAAGTATCAGGATCAGCTTTACAATCAGTTACACAACGAAATCTTTGCCATGTTAACCAACCCTATGTGGATCAAAGGCAAGAACTTTTCAATGAGAAAATAACGAAATCAATTCGAACCATCGGCGGTGTTAAAAGTAATCCATTGTTCAGTGAATTCACTTGATTTGCAAATACAAATAAGAAACAAATGAGAACAAGAGAATATTGAATGGAATTCTCTCTTAGTAACATATTCGAATGACTTCTTATTCGTCTTCTCTTTGAATATTTAAGATAAAAGTAGGAGACCTTGATTACAAAAACCAACTTGAGATTTATTATCTTTTTTCTATTCTTTTTTTGTTGTTATCTTTTCAAATAGAATTTGAGTCGAAAGAAAAAAAAGAAGCCATATTTATTTATTTAATTGAAATAAAAGTGAATATTGAAGCGACAATATATTTATTGATAATAGAATTAGTTTTCTTTTATGTTAACACAGAAAAGAAGAAGAAGAAGAAGAAGAAAAGGCGAGAAAAAAAAGGATAAAGTGCATTTGAAAAAAAGAAAAAAAAAGCGTCAATAATGTTTGATTAATGAACAGGGGGTGTGTTTGTATTAGTTGCAGTTTGATTAACATGAATGGCTCCGTGAACTTTTCGTTCGATATCGGCACAATATTTTTCCGGAACACCAGCTCGACTAAAATGAAAACGAAAGATGAAATGCAAATGAAAAAAAACGAAAATATTACCGTAGTTCATTGAGTTTTTGATTTTTAATTTCATCGAGACGCATTCTTCTTAATCTAGCTTGTTCATCGAGTTGAACTCCTTCGTCGAAGAATGCCGCACGTTCTTGAACTTTTTGTTTTTCATGTTGAACAATTTGTGTTCTGAGTTCATCAGCAAATCGATGTCGTTTATCGATTCGATTGACTTCTTGTTGTCGTTCTTTTTCAGCTTGAGTCAATTGAGCTTTGAGAACTCGTTCGAATTCTGCTCGTTCTCGTGCAGCTTCAACAGCTAAATGTTGTTCTTTATTTTTAATTTGCCATTCTCGAGCCAATTTCATTTCTTCTTCGGTTTGTTTCTTCTTGTAAGCTTCGAATTTTTCTTTTTCTCTCCATTCTCGTTCTTTTCGTTCTTGTTCTCGTTTGGCTCTGAGTGCGTCTTTGTCTGCTTGAAGATCTCGAGCTCGTTCTTGTTTGGCTCTTAATCGAGCGACTTCTTTCTCTTTTTCGGCTCGTTTTCGTTCGTGTTCGGCTTCTTGAGCTGCTTCTCGAGCTGCTTTCGATTTCTGAAATTCTAAAACAGCCAAATCAGCAACTCGATCCTGTTGTTTTCTCAACGCTCGTTGTTCATCGATTTGTTGATTGGCGATTAATAATTCTTGCTAGACAAGAAAACGAAAAAGATCAATCACTCAATCAGTCGATTGTTGAACTCACCGCTAATTTCTTTTGCGATTCTTTTCGTTTTGAAAATTCTTCCCAGTCTTTTTCTTGTAATTTCTGCATATATTCGAACATGGCCGCATTTTCTTGTTCTCGAACTTCTTCTTTGAAAACTTTTTCTTTTTCATTTTCTTCGATTTGTTTTAAGATCATTGTTGCTCCTCTACAAAATCAATCGAATAATAAAACGAGATTGTTTTATTTTATTTGATAAAAGAAGAAGAAGAAAACATACTCTTTGGCTTGTCCGTGTCTTCGTTTTTCAATTTCTTCTTGAATTTTGAGAGCATTCAATCGTTCGATTTCCATCATCATATCCAATCGTTTGTTTTCTTCTTCCATTTCTTTTTTAATTTGTTGTTTTTCGAGAACTTGAGCATCTCGAATGGCGTGACATTTCGCATTTAAAATTAACTAAAAACAAAAGAAAAAAAGAATTGTCTTGAGAGTGTCAAGAGAAAGTCTAATCTCAACTTCATTTAAATGTTTGACTTCATCTTCTTGTTCTTGTCTAAGTTCATTGGCTCGTTTCAACATATATTCCGCTTCTTCTTTGGCTTCTTGATCGATATCATCGAGAGGCGCATTTCTTTTTCGTTGTTGATCATAAGCTTGCATCGTTTTCTTTCGTCGATTGAGTTCTTCCTGAAAAGCAAAATGTTTTTGTTGTGGTGAATTGATTTGCAAACAAAGAAATAAATACTTCGATCCATTCTTGATTTTGTTTTGATTCTTCGATTTCTCGTTGTCGAATTTCTTTGGGATTGGATCGAACAGCTTGAGCTAATCGTTGATAAGTTGCTCCATCGATAATAACTGATGTACTAGTTGGATCTTCGGGAACACTTTCAAAGACAAAATCATGTTTCATTTCAAAAAAGAAAAAGAAAAAGAAAATTTACATAATATCTCGAATGAGATCTTTTGTAATATGACGAACGAATTCTTTTTTCACGGGTCCAACTTGTTTGGTTGTACTTGAATATGATCGTTGTAAATTATCTTTTTCTGAATCAACGAGAGCAAATCTTTAACAAATTCAAATTGAAAAAATCGATAATACCTTGATGAAATTGTCGTTCGGCTCGTAATTTGGCTGCCGTTGCAAGTCGATGTGGTGTTCCAAATAAAGTTTCATCGACTTCTGATTGAGCATTGAGAGTTCGATAACGATAATTATTTCCATTTCGTTTTCCATTTGATGAAGTTGATCCATTTCCTCCATGAGAACCGGCCGATGCTGATGCTGGAGACATGTTGAATTTTGTTATTTCAAATAAAGAAAAGAAACTAACAGTTTGTTTGATTCTTTATTCGCCATTATCGTTGTTCGACCTCCATGGTTACAACCTCTACCAAATTTTCATTACAATAAAAAAAAAAGAAAGAAGAAGGATTTTTCTTTTCTTCAATTTTCAGATGATTAAACTCGAAAAGATAAAAGACATTGAAATGAATCATAAATTAAGTAGACTCAAACTGTTATATTTATATTTTCTGTTGAGTCGTCTCATTTGAATTCAATTCGTGAGAAGAGACACAAGTCATGTTTTCACGTATTTTCGGTTTCGGTGGCGCGAAGAAAGACATTTGGGACAAATTGATGGAATGTTACAAACAGTTGAGAATCAACGAGATACATTACATAATGCTAAAGATACGAAACTCATCTTTGACGTGATGCAAAAGGCTTTAAAAGAACTGAATAACTATAGAATATCCATCGAAGATGTACAACAACTTCAGGACGATTTAGAAGAACAAAGAGACATTAGTAAGAGAACGATTCGATCATTCACAAATTCAAATTGAGATTTAGATAGTACCTATAGATAACCGCGAAGCTGAGTTACGTGATTTAGAACGAGAGAATCTAGCTCAACAATTAACTGAAATCAATGATTTACCTACTCCGTCAGTACATATTCCAATTCCGGACAGAAAGACGCCAGTCAAAGACAATGATTTTAAAAAATTAGAAGTTGCTTCGTAAACTTTGTTTTCTTCCTGTTTTGTTTTTTTATCAAACAACGAAATAATAAACATCACATGTGATACACTCGACATTTTTAATAAGATTTATTTCGGATATTTCCTAATTTATTTTCTTTGTCTCATTGTTGAATTCATATTCAAATAAGTTTCTCTTTGTTACAATGTTTGAATTTGATCGTAGCAGTGTCACAAATTTCGGATCTGTGACAGGATTGTTTCTTTTCTTAAATTTTGAAATGACTAAACTCGAAAAGATAAGACATTAAAATGACTCATAAAATAAACAGAGTGAAACTGTTATATTTATATTTTCTGTTGAGTTGTTTCATTTGAATTGAATTCGTAAGAAGAGACACAAGTCATGTTTTCACGTATTTTCGGTGGCGCAAAGAAAGATGAGAGTAGTGTAACAAACGCTGCAGACGCATTGACACAACTACAAAATGTTGAAGACACTTTATTGAAAAAACAAGAACATCTTGAATCACAAATTCACGGTGAAAAACAAAAGGCTTTACAATTGTCGAAACAAGGAAATAAACGTGGTGCTTTGGCTGCGATGAGAAAAGCGAAAAAATTCGAGAAAGATTTGGGACAAATCGATGGAATGTTACAAACAATAGATAATCAACGAGATGCATTACATAATGCTCAAAGTACGAAACTCATCGTTGGAGCGATGAAAGTTGCTTCAGGAGAACTAAAAAAGGCTCATCAAGGAATGTCTATCGAAGATGTCGAACAACTTCATGATGATTTAGAAGAACAAAGACAATTTGGTAATATGATCATTTCATTAGTCACAAATTCAAATTGACATTTACTTTTCATTTTAGCCGAAGAATTCAATCAAGTGTTAGCAGCACCTGGAGCTAACAGAGAATTCGATGATGCCGATCTCGAAGCTGAATTACGTGATTTACAAGAAGAGGACTTAGCCCAACAATTAACTGAAATCGATGATTTACCTGCTCCTCCAGTACATCATATTTCAGCTCCTGAAAAAAAGACACCAGTCAAAGACAATTATTTGAAAGAATTAGAAGAGTTTGCTTCGTAAACTTTGTTTTTTTTTTCTTATTCATTTTTTTTATCTAACAACGAAATAATAATAAACATCACATGTGATTCACTCGACATTTTTGATAAAATTTATCTGGACTATTTCATAATTTATTTTGTTTTTGTCGTTGTTTCATCCAGATAGAAATCAGATCCTTCGCTTCGAAATATTTGAATTTGATCTACCTGATAAACTAATGGTGGATCCAACCAAAACGATTGTATTGTCGATGAACGAGAAATCATATCTCTTCAAAACCAATCAAATGATACAAAACTATTTGATTTTAGAATGAATTTGTTCGATGATAGCTCCAGCTGAACATGATGTTAAAAGATAACCATGACTACATCGACATGTTTCACGTTTATGGGTTCAAAATATTCGAGTGAAATTTGAACAAATCTTTACAAATTCTTCACCATACATGCCTAGACATTCTCCAATGGCAATCATCGAATTTTGATGGATTTGTTCGTTTTCGGACATGGTTTTGTTTGTTGTTTGAATGCAATTCCCATTTCAACGTAAAATTCCATTTTGGCGTGAAAATGCTCTTTGAACTTGGACAAATCTTATTGAATAAATTGAACGCAGATTATAAGTTCTTTTGTTTTTCAATTCATTTTCGATCGAGTATACAAACGATTTGCAATGGTGAATCACTCTTTGACCTATCATTCATATAAAAAGTTAACAATACAAAACTAATAGATGTTAACAAAAGTAAAATAATGTTTTTCTGTATTTTTGATAATAAACGCATTATTTAGTTAATATATGAGAAACTACATAAAGAAAACGAATTGTTTCTTTTTTCTCTCGGGTAAATATTTGTGACGTGAGACGTATTTCATATTTCGCTTATTATCACATACCAACACGGCAACTAAGATAGCTCGTTGAATTAATATTAGCAAAAGTGTTTTGAATGTAAAAAAAAACAAAATGTACTTTTAAGAGTATATTATATTATTCTGACCAAAGGCAAGGTTGTACGGAACTTTTTTTTTCAATGTTACGATTTTTGTATTGAATTTGAAAGAATGATTTTGTTATTATGACTTATTTATACATAGGTAAGAGAGGAATCGAATTTCCTTTTTAAAATAATAAAATTCAATCTGTAAATCAAGGTAATTCTCTTCGTTTTTCTTCTCACTCGTTGATGGAAATCGAAAGAACAGAATAGTGACATAACTAGGAATTCACGAATGGTTGGATGACGCCCCTACACTTTTCAGGATATCCACTTTGATGTCAACATTTTCACATATATACGTATACATTTATTAACTGTTCGTGTAAGGTTTTTATCATTCTGATTATTTTTTACCTTCATATTGATTGATTGCAAATGGCGTACTAAAAAAATCAGATTTTCAGAAGTAATTTGTCTCGGACAACACAAAATCATCTGCTCTAGAAATTAGAATACATAAGAAATATATTGGATCAATTTTCCAATTATCTATCAGCCAGCAGTTACCGGGATTTATTTAAAAATCTCTGTGTATTTTGAAATAAATCCTTAACAAATACATAAATCCTGTTGAAAAATAAATCTCAATATCCCCTCTTCATTCGATGCAGTTTTTCGCGTTCTTTCTAATGATGTGCTTCTCAACTACTATGAGTTTAATTTGTTGGTCTCTAGAATTGTTACTTTTGTGAAATCATTATTTGACCTTGGCCATATGAGTTTTATCCATGAGCTGCCGGATAATGACTTCAATATTTTTCAACAAGACATGTATCGTGAAATACAAAAAAAAACTAAGTTGTATAGTCATAGGGAAATAATATCGCGAATATTATTTGTTCTTATAATTTTTTTTTTGAAAAATTGTCGCATATTTACTACGTAATATATTTAAAGTTTTTTTCACTATATTCCGAAAAAGTCGATAGACGTCTATGATTAAAAACATATTCGATTTAAAAATAATGTATGTGAAGAACGGAAGAAAAAGAAACGATGAAAAAAAAAGTTTGTCCTTATAATTTTGTCTAGTGCTGTAAGTTTGAATGTAAACTTTAAAAAAAATGTTCTCAAAGATCACATTCTTATTTCGACGAAAGGAAAGGTTCACTGGGAACTTTTTTTCCACGTTACACTCATAGAGCAAAAAAGGGAGTTGTGGTATTGAATTTGAAAGGAAGAGAAAGAAATAGAAGCTAATCAAATAGTTGTGACTTCTTCGGTAGGTTTCATGTATTGTCCTTAAAAATAATCGACAGAATTCTATTTGATTTTCTCATTATAACTTATTTAGATATAGGAAAGAGAAGAATCGAATTTCCTTGTTAAAACAATCAAATTCAATATGTAAATTAAGGTAATTCTCTTAATTTTTCTTATAATTTCTTGATGAAAATTTGAAATGGAAATAGATTTAGACCTGTTTATAGAAAAAAGAAAGTGTGGCTCAATGATGATGATGATGATGATATTTCGTAATCCAAAAACAACCTTTCCTCGATTAGCATGTCTATCGACGTTATTCTTATTTGGAATATTTTTAACATGGAATCAATTATTTGAACCTACTCGTATGTGTCAAATTTGCAAAAGTGAATTGATTTTGTTTTTCAATGAATTTCTTAGAATTTGTTTCTCGTGAATTAAAATTAATTTTAAATGAAACAAATTTTACTTGTCAACGACACAAATTCGATGTAAACTCGCCATCTCCATTTGCAATTCCAAATGAATTATTAAATTTGAATTTTTCTCCAAATGCAATTTATCATCGTGCAAATGTCGCGTACGATTATTATTCAATTGCTGATCTTGGACAGACAAATGCGAATTGTCTATGGAAAAGTTGGTCACTTCCTCATGAAATCAATCGAAATTTATCATCAAATATTCTTTCGAAACTTCCGTTTGTTGAGCAAATTTATGTTTTAACTGATTCAACTTTAATCGAACGACAAACAAATCTTCGTAAATCTCTCGTTCGACAAGGAATTTCAATTGAATCTTTAAATTGGCGGTTGAAATGGAATTATACAACTTGTAATTCCAATTTGTCATTTCCATTTGTTCGACAACGATTAAATTTAAAAGAAACAATTCTCAGTAATTCAAAATGAAATTTTAGTTCTTATTTTATTTCTCGATTTTAGATAAAGAAGATCGTCGAAGGTGTGCTCTAGCAATGAAACATGTTGATGTTTGGCATGACATCACTCAACAAAATGTGTCTCTAGCATTGATTCTCGAAGATGATGCCATTTTTGTCCCATTTTTTAAAGAAAAATTGACTCGAATGATTCATTCAGCAGTTAACAAAGGCTTTTTACGTTTAAATGGGAGTTGTATTGAATCGAAAACGAACAAACAAATATCCAATGACGAAAGAATCAATCAAAATGCGATGATTGTCATGGGAACATGTTTAAATATTCATAGTCAATGTTTTGAACGCGACAAATTGGAATCAATTCCAATGTTTTCAACTCATAAGTCTTCATCATCTCGATGTAGTCATGCTTATCTTTTAACATCATGTTCAGCTAAATCATTAATTGAACAAATTCATTCTCAGCCGAATAATTTTCTCCCGTTAGATCATCTATTAAATCATCTTGTTGCTCTTTCTCCAACATTACAATCGTTTTGGTTGGATCCACCGTTAGTTTATCAGGGAAATCAAGTCATTGATCTCGATCACGTTCAAACATTTCGAATTCAAACTTATAAGAAGAAAAAATAAATAAATAACGACAATCGTTTGTAAATTAAGATGTCACTAGACAAACAAATCGAATCGAATTCAATTGGTCAATCGATTCGACCATTTCTATCTCAACTTTTGTTTTTTTATTCGTCAACGAACAAACGAACGAACGTAAAACTAATTTCGTTTCGTAAAATCTGGTATAAAATGCATGCACATTTTCCTCATCCTCAATTTCAAGTTAGTTCGAAAATTTGTTATTGAACAAAGAAAAGAATGTTTTTTGTTTTGTTTTGTTTGAAAAGGCAGCTGTAGCCGCAGCAATGGCTCTTTCGAATACTTCGTCAGCATCATCGACATCTGAAAGTCATGTTTTAACACCAATTCATCAATCAGCAACGAAAAGTGAATGGATGGAAGCCATCGAACAACAACATCTCGAACGATCGACTCTAAATCGGTTGATTATCAATTATTTAATTACAGGTTCATCAAAATCGATTCGAATTCGACTCAATTGTTTGTTTGTTTGTTTAGAAGGATTTAAAGATGCTGCAGAAATCTTTGCTGAAGAAGCAGGTTTATCACTGGACAATATCGATTTGAAATCAGTTGATGATCGATTAAAAATTCGTGAATCAATTGAAAACGGTCGAATTGAAGATGCAATCGATTTAATCAATAAGAAAACACCGGAATTACTCGATCAAAATCGTCAATTAGCTTTTCATTTGAAAGTTCGTTTGTTTGAACAAAAGAAAAAACGAAAGATTTTTTTTTTTTATTGTCAATCATTTCTTTTAGCAACAACATTTAATCGAATTAATTCGTTCGAATTCGATCGATGAAGCGTTGACTTATGCTCAAATTCATTTAGCTGAATTTGCTGAAGATGAAATCGAAATGCGTCATCAATTGGAACAAACAATGGCGTTGTTAGTTTTCGATAAACCTTTAGAATCTCCTTACGGTCATCTCATGCAAATATCACATCGACAACAAGTGGCCAATGAAATCAACAGTCAATTACTGAATCAAGAAAATCAACAATCAGAATCAGATTTATCCATACTCATCAAAATGGTTCATTATATTCAAGATAAACTAGATAATAAATCATTACGATATCCCAAATTAATTGATATTCCAACAGGCAAATTAGAAGATTCTTAGTTCATCTTTTCTTTTCATTTTTTTTTAAAAAACATCTTTCAATAAGATTTTTGTCATTGTTTTCAAAGAATAAAAATCGAAAGTTGTGTTTGTTTGTTTTTTGATTTAATAATCATTTGTTATAACGAAACTCGAAATAAATCATCGACTCATTATTAAAGATTGTTAAATAAGCTTCTCGTTTGATCATGACCATGTGATAGTCTAGCGACTTAAATCATAATCAGATTTATCTTAGAGTTTTAATCTTAGTTAATTCATTTTTATTTAAAAAAAAGGTTCATTTAGTCATTTGAATTGGAGAACATTTTTGTTTAGTTGAATGTTATCGAATATCTATTTTCTAATTAATTTTGCAATTAGTATTTTTCTATCGATGATGATTCTGTGTGTCGTTATTTTAATGTTATACACGGTAATAAAACATCGATATTTGCATACACTCAATAATTTAATGTTATCGAATACAAATGTTGGCATATTATGTTATTGTTTAGTGAATGTGATTAGTTGTGTATTGGGATTGAATGAAAGTTGGTCTCAAAGTGTTGGTGGATGTTCCATTCGTGGTTATTTGTTGAATGTATGTTTTTCGTCGATAGGTTATTCGAAATCAGTTCATTCGATGAGTCGATTATTTTTCTGTGTATTCAATTCTCATCGATATTTGTTAACTGTTCGAATGCATTGTTTATTGATTACATTGAGTTGGTTAATTTCATTTGTGATTTGTCTTGTTCCATTTTTGTTTGTGAATGGTTATAGATATGAAGATGAATCTCGTTTTTGTGTTTTATCAACGAAACAACCTGGTTTAGCTTATTATATGTTAGTTGTTGGTGGTCTCGTTCCATTTATAATATTTATTCAAAATTCTTTGATAATTTATTTCAAAGTTCGTCAATCAACTCGTCGTATTTGGGCAATAACAGCGAATCGAAATGTAAATCAAGTTCAATCTCAACAAAAACGAAAACGTGAAATAAAAATCATGAGACAAATGTTGATTCAACTGCTAAGTTTAACTCCAGGTATTCCGATTTTAATGTTTCTTGTATTGTGGCATTGGCAACGACCAGAACAATCACCACCCAACGAACTTTATCTGTTCAATGTCAATGCAGTTACATTGTCAATTGTTTGCATAACGTTGACTCAATTAATTACAAATGACAAAATTCAAAGGCAAATCTTTCGGTCGAATTCAATTCAAATTTAAAAATAAAAATCAACGAAGATAATCTGATGAGTTTGCGTGTTTCTTTTGATAGGATTTGTGTGTGTTGCTGGAAGAGTAATTAGAAAATGCAAAGATTCTAAATCAAATCTGTGTTGTAAATAAACGTGAGTCGCGAGCGAAGAAAATAATATGGCTTCTGATTTATTTTATTTAATTGATTTTACAATTTCAATGTTAATCTCAGTTTATAATTGGATACTCAGTGTTGTAACGATAATCATTATTTTCAAACAACGTGAATTACGAACATTTAATTATTTGTTATTATGTAATTCTTGTGTTGGCATTGTGTTGAATTCTATGTTGGCATTATTAACATCGATCTTAGGTTTGAAT
>ERZ778020.1668-NODE-1668-length-18236-cov-3.679061_pt1 | contig 18236 bp, 24 predicted proteins | sample MGYA00375750_ERZ778020 | MGnify/ENA primary metagenome ERZ778020 (study PRJEB29350, sample SAMN05389818) | bioreactor metagenome | isolation source: Ammonium sulfate bioreactor | place: South Africa: University of Cape Town | collected 2014-03-17 ...
ATTTAACCACCCGAATATCTCTTCTTCTCATTCTCTCGAATAAGAATCTCTAACAACATTACAATCGAATTTTGGTGTCAATGAAACCACAACAACTTGAATTCGATATACTTGGTTTTGCATTCGAGCATACAACAGAAGAACGTCATATTATTGAATCTCCAACCATTGAATCAGTCAATACGACATCATCGTGCACTTATCTCGGTTCATTCAAAGCTAATACGATTATCTGCGGTGAAGTCACAACGTCAATTCTTGTCTTCGACAATAACGATTTACTTTTACTTGAGAAGGTATTTCAATCGCATTTTATGTTTCAGAATCGGCAAGAATGTTTTCATATCTTTTTAAATAATTAGAATATTTTGTCGAATTCGTCAAAACCACAAGCAACATTTCGACTTTTGAATAAACTTATTCAGCTTGAACGTTGTGTGGCTTTCCTTTTAATTTATTACAAGAACGTCACCCTTGAACAGATAATAGTTGTTTTATTTGGTCGGTTTATGGATGGTCAACATCATCGAGCACCAGAGCACATCTATAACATGATTTTTACCTCTTCCTTCTCATCTAAAATTCCTCTTTTATATAAACTATATTTGCGTGATCGTTATGATAAAATAAAGCACATTTATTTCATATGCTGAGAAAATTCAAAGTCCTATTTAGCATTACTGAAATTGTTCGACCTTTTTCAATACCTGTCATTAGTTTTTGTTTTTATTTTTACTTGAAAAAAAGTCAAATACTTTCACTTCAAATCAAGTCATGAGATTTGAGTGTATTTCATAAATCAATTCTATTAATCATTGTTGTGTCTCAATAATATTTGTCAAACGATTATTTGTGTATTTTTGACTAACTTGTTCAAAAAGAAAACATAGATTTTCTTTTGCATACAACTTTCAGAATAAGACAATCATCAGAGTTGAGTCTTCTAATTACCGATCATTAAATAGAACAAACCTTCGATTGAATTTCATAGAATTGATTATTCATACAATATTTTTGACAAGTTGTTTTCCATTGAGCATAAATACAATCACCATTGATTCAATTCAACATAAACACGAAAACCAATAACTTACGAAACATTTTATCAAATGACATTTCACATCATTTGTTTTTTCTTTCAATGTTAATCTTTGTTTGTTTATCTTTTTATCTCGTTCGTTCTCAATTATTACTAATCATACAAAGCACATTCACAAAAATCGTGATCGAAGATAAAACAAAAACATTTATTTTGAAAAATTCGTCAGATTGGTGAACGAATAGAATCTATTTTCTCAGTTAAATGCAAACCTTTTCGTTGTATAACAGTGACAGGAACAGGACGATAATGTTTACAATGATAAGTAAATTGACGCAATTGAAGAACATTGATTATAATACAACTGAGTACCATTAGTAATCTGTTAGCTGTCATTGAAAATGGAACTTCGGTGATAGCTGAAATTGTGGGTATGATAATGCAAATGACAAGTGACAAAATAACTAAGGCGAGACCCCACCATTGCCGTGACAAACGACAAAAACATTGAAAAACAACACACAGAAGTGCAAATACACTCGAACAATTGCCCATTTGATTGATTGCACTCAATGTATTTTGTTCAGCATAAACCCAAACGAAACAAATAACAGTCGATGAAGTTACATTCGATACAAATTTACCCGATTGACACAAAACTCTTTCACCTTTTTCATATTTTCCAAATCGAAAACAATCACTATTTTCAATTGAACTTGAACACAAATCTTTCATTGATAGAAAATGAGTTTGCATACCGCATCCATCCAAAAACAAGACAATAATAATCCAAATTTTTAATGAAAGTTGAATAATCAATGAAAAACGAAATCGTCGTGATGATTTAATATTGATTGAAATACCGTAAAAATTCACATACGATGGCAAATTCTTCACGGGATGAATTCGTAATAATTTTTGAAATAATTCAGACAGTAAACGACTGGATAATAGAGCAAGTACACATATATTTAATAATAAAACTACAACTGAACATCCATTTATCAGTTGGAGATACTCTTTCAACTCCATTTCGATTTCGCTTTCGAAATACTTGTTTTGATTTTGTTCTTTAATCGATTAGAAAGTAAATATAACATACAACGAAAAAAAATCAATATTAACAAATATACTCATACAATTACTGCTTACTGTTTGTAGGAGCTCAAAGTATTCCGATCAACCAATCCAAATTATTTCTAATCGATCGTTGCTCTTTTCTTTTCATATTATGATTATTCATAATTGTAAAATAATATTCTTATGACTCAAAAGTATAATAAGTAAATCTCAATGAGGAACAATTTATTAAATTACACAAATATTCTCGCATTAAATTAAAGATTTTTTTGAAAATATTCAATAGCATTTTGTAATGCGTTTTGTGCCTGTTGAAGAACTGCCGGAGGTCCACGTGGTCTACAAACAAAACCATGAGTTGTGCCTGGATATTCAACAAATGTACTAAGATCATTTGGTTTTAATACTTTATGATGGATGTGCAACAACAGCTGCTTTGAGTGTTGATGATAAGTTGGGATCAGTTATAATATTAACTACTGGTTTAGCACCATAACAAAAAACCATCAACTAGAGTAGAAATAATGGAAAATTTGCTAATAAATATTTGTAGAATAATGTACTCCGATGGATTGATATTTGTCTTTAATAGTTGAAAGAGGATTGACACCAATTTGAAATGCATCTTTTGTCAGATATTTTTTTAACCAGTCAGGTAAGACAGCCATTAAATTTGGCGCATTATAGAATCGATTGGATCTCCATTAAAACAATCGGGAATAAAAACTGTTGCTTGACATTGTTGAGCAAGAGTATCGGATATTTTTTGAACATTTGGAAATGAACTTCCGAATACATCAGTAAATATAATAATAGTCGATTTACTTTCACCAGTTTTATATCTATTTATTCCGCTGATATCTTCAACTTGTCCTTGTGCTTCATGCGTTTGTTTTGCATCTGGATTAACACAACATTCACCACTCATTTTATTTGCCAACTATCTTCGATTACTAAATCAATCGATCGAACACGAACAACAATTTAATTCGTTGCCTATGTTACCTTAGAAAATTTCTTTCTTTCTTTAAAGTTTTGTCTGATTGAATATATACAAAAGCTAACTAATGATAGAAATAATTTCTCTTATTTTATCTTCATATTGGTGACAAATGCATGAATATTAATGCAGAAAATTCAATCTGAACTTTCTCTTCTGAAAGTTCTCTGCAAAGACTTTTTAGTACGCACGTTTGTATTGTGTAGCTAGCTCGATATCCTTTTTAATAGAATTTCTCCTTGTTATCAAAATTCGTAAGATTTTATAGTTTTTTGACATCAAAAACTTTATTATGCTTAAACAAATATAGAAATTTTCTTTAAATTAACAGTTTGTTTGTTGAACTTGTCGTCAGTTTTTTTTTCATTTAAAACAGATGTCAGTAAACAGCTTTGTAAATAAATATCGACAAGATGCGGCATACAATCACTGATAACTTTGATACCATCAGGATATTTGCCACCAAAATATCGAATAGATTCCCTGGTTATTATTTGACAATTCAATACAGATGTCCATTGTGAGCCACCATTCTGAGAGCATAATTTGTCATACACATTTACTAAAAGGTCATGTTCCATTTCTTGTAAAAAACGAATAGGACTTGGAAATTTCATGATTTCCTTGACTTGAATTGCACCGACATTTATTATATTGTCATAATAGTCCCAATTATGAACTTGTAACATAGATTTTATGTAAGTACGATGATCAGTCGGACTGTAAACATGTAAATCAAAATGAACGGCATGGAATCAACATTCTGTACTTGAACCTGTACCAAAAATAATAAAAACTAAACAAAACGATCTTTAATTTACCAGTAATATCGATAGCAAATGAATGATGAAATGTTTTTTCTGATGTACATTCATTGTTTCTACAAACAGAATTATTTGAAGATTGACTTGGTTTGCGTTGCACGAAATACATCGTACCAGCCGTATTGCAATTAACTATCGTTGGTGGACAATCCACCGAATCTTCGTTCGGATGAATTTTGTCTATAGATATTCCCATTGAAAAGAAAATATTCAATATTCAGAGGATGATCCGTAGGCTACTGAACGATGATTCATTTGGGTCTTTTCTTAATAAGCGATAATTTGACACGCCTATGCATCTTGAATACACACGAGATTTCTATAAAAAAACACTAGATTTTTTAATTGCATTTATCAAGACACTTCCTAATGACGATATATCACATGACAACAAGTACTGAGAACAATGAAGTAATACGTGAGTGAAGTTAGCGACATATCCGATCTTTGGTATATAGTTAGACCCTCTATGACTCACTCATTGTTGAGCAGATTGATCGATCGATTAATTGAATTTTATTGAAAAGTTAGAAGAATGGCGTCACGAATCTCATCGAGTGATCAATCAATTCTGCGATTTAAAACGTGATGAATATCGAATGCAATTTCTGTTGATATGTAAGTCAATTGAAACATATAGAAGAGAGAAAGAGAGAGAGAGAGAGAGAAAACAATGCTTTTGTTAGAAAAATGAGTAATAGATAAGAAGATGCGTACATCTGTGATAAACGAATTAATCAAGTGGACTTTGATTCTAATGAATTGAAATTTATTTTGAAAACTATACTTGTCATCGTGAAATATTTAAAAACAAAACAAAAAGAAATTTAAGTACATTTTGATATGATAACTACGAAATGATGAATATAAAAGCGAGAAGAAGAAAGAAATTGTAAAAATGCCCATGTTTAGCGAATATCCATATGTGTTAGCATTAAAAGAATGTTATTTATCAAGTCGATGTTCTTCATGTTTTAAGAAAAGTTCAATAAAATGCTCAAGTTGTAATCGAATCGTTTATTGTAATGAAGAATGTCGATTGAATGATAGTGTGTGTCATGAAATCGAATGTGAAATGTATCGACAAGGTTGCGAAGAAGATGAATATTTAATCTTACGAATGATAATTCGAGTTATAATTCGATTGAGTATTGATGGTGGTCAACCGAAAGAAGATTTATGTGAAAATGTTCCTGAAACAATAGTTCGTCGTTGTTGGTCGGATCTTCTTGGACATCGAGATGAAATCATTCACTCCGAACGACATTTTCAACAATGGATACAAACAAAAAAACAATTTCAACGATTATTTCCCGATCGTTTTCAACGAATCGATCTCTTAGAAATCTTTGGCAAACTTTTAATCAATCGATTTCGTGTTGGAATATTCGAAAATTTATTTGAAGGGCGAATAGCCGTAGGTTGGGCTATTTATTTGACAACATCGATCTTTAATCATAGTTGTCAACCCGATTTACTTCAATGTTCATTTGATATTGTTATGAGATTAAAATTTGCAAATGATCAACAATCTTTTCCAACAACAAATCAACAATTTAATCAATTAACGGTTAGTTATCGTCATCAAAATGACTTTCGTTTAACTGATTCATTAACTTATTTATCAACGAGAAAACAACGAAGACAATTCGTGAATTTCTTTTTCTTTAATTGCCATTGTTCATTTTGTAATGACGATCTTCGAAATCGTTATCTCGAAGCTTTAACCAATCGTACTTGCCAGACTTGCGGAGATTTACTAGTTTTACAAAAATCTTATGAAAAAACCGATGAATTTCATTTGATGTGTCTTGGCAGACGAAAATGTCTTCAAACAGGATTTATCATTCAGACAATTAAACTTTCTTTTATCGAACAAATTGATCAATACACCATCGATATTTGTGAACAAAAATTAGATGAACTCGAACAAATCTTACATCCGAAAAGTATCTTATTATTACAACAAAAAGAAAAGATCTTTTTTGCTTATCAAAAATTGATTCAATCGAATCATTTCAATAATGAACAATCTTCGACGTTGATTCAACGAGCTATTCAAATAGGGCAATTCCTACTTCAAGCATATGATCTTCATATTCAAGATTCATCCATCTATCCGAAGATCTTTCTTACTGATTTAGCTCAGCTCTATGAAACGATTCAACAAACTAACAACGCCACAATTCTCTATCAAAAAGCTTTTCAATTATGGACAAATGATTACAAACACTTTCTTGATTATCGACAGTTCCTTCAAAAACTTTCGATTAAACAATAAATTTTCTTTCTCTTCCAATGAACACCAGATCCTTTATGCGTCATGATGATGCTCAAAAACGATAAACAGGAGTCCACGAAAAATCGAAATTTGTCTACTTCACTTCTTTCTTATCTATCATATATTTTTTAGCATCATTTCAAACTTTTTAAAAGTGCTAAACGCATCCAAGAACTATCTGAGATTAAAGTGTGTAGTTTTACGAAGTGCACGTCATATAATCACATAACTTATCATAGCATTTATTCAGAAATCTTAAGAAAAACTGTACGACTTTTTGAATACCGACATCGAAACCAATGTCACTATACGCATTGATCCTGATACCAATACCAACTATAACCAATATTGACTTCGTTCATTCCTAGTCTTCAAAGTAAAATATATATTCAAATACGAATCGTATTTCAACTATTCAGCTTTCTTTTTTATTAAACAAATTAATCAATATACAATTGAGATGTGTGAACAAAAGATTAAATGAAGTCAGCATTTGTCATGTCTTTTATTTGTTTCTAACGTGATGAATCCGACGAATCTGATTGGAAATCTTTTGTCACAGCTAATTTTTGTTCCAATTCAGCGATCTTTTTATTTGCCTTTGATAATTCATCTTTTAAATCGGCAATTGTATCCAACAATTGATTGACTTGACTGGTCTTTATACTGGTAAGAAAGACTTGACTTGTGACTTGAGAAAGTCATAATTTGCCCATGTCTGCATCTGAATCTCTTTGTCCTTCAATGGATTGCTTCTTAATGAATGATTCCAAAGTTTCGCTTCCAATGCGATAGCCAACACAATCAAAACAATAAAAATCGTCTCTCTTTATATTAATTAGAGATTCAAGTAATCTTTGATCATTGAAATCTTTGTTTGTATCATATTCATTGACAAACAATGGGTTTACATAATAAAAACATAAAGAAAATATAAACCAGTACCAAGCACAACATCATAACAAATAAATGAATTGACTTTTTGCTTCGAAGAATAAAACAGGACGGTGCGAGTCTATGTGAACAAAGTGAAATAAAAACTTGATCAAAAACAAAAAAATCAATCGATACAAGACAATATCGAATGTCTCAAATTAACTCATTTTCATACCATTTTCAGAAAACCGAAATCGAGATATTCATTCTCTAATCGTTGTAAATCTAGAAAAAACAGATCAGATGTTGAAATGACATTTGAAGAACGAAATCAAACCTGATTCATTTGTATCGGACATTTGAAATTGTTAGGAGATAACGTCTCCTTTCTATTTATTCGATATGTCCGATCACAACAACCTTCACACACGCGTGCTTGTATATATATATGAAAAGAAGAAAGAAAGATCTAGGGGAGAGAGAGAGAGATATGATGACGATGATGATGTGGTATCATAGATATCATATCGAGGTGAATAAGAGAAAGTAATATGGTTGCTATCGAGGGTGATCCTAACAGAAATGAATTAACATATGCAAATGTTTCTATTTCGAAAACAGAGAAAGCATAACATGACCAATCAATTGATTAGATGTCACTCGAAAATAAAAGATAACTATCTTGAGGGTGTTCGATTGTATGTCTTCTTGACAACGAGATGAGATATCAATGTTGATTGTTTGTTTTGCTTCTATCGATCAATATCTTTCAACTAGTTATACTGATCGATTACAACGTTTAAGTACATTGAAATTAGCTCGATATCTAGTCATTTGTAGTCCAATTGCTGTACTTGTGTATTGTATACCTGTTTTAATATTCTGGGAAATTGATCCGAATGTCGGCTGTAAAACAATCAATTTAACTTTTAATTACTATCTTTCCCTTGTTCATGCATATATTCTATTTGGCGTAGTACCAATAATCGTTTCCTTAACATTAGTTTATTTGCTTATAAGAATGTTCGTCGACGACTTGATCGACAACTAACTGCTATGGTACTTCTGCGTTGTAGTTTTGTATATAATCACAACGACAATTTATGTTAGCATACGAACATATCTAAATTTTTATTCAATTAATTATAATGATTCATTGACTGTAGCTATCAATAATTTAATCTCCATGACGGCGACATGCATATATAATCTGAATTTTTCGGTAGTAAAATTAACCGTTTTGTTTTGTATTAAAATTGATTTTCCTATTTTCAATTCAGAGTAGTTTCTACATATTCATCATTGTATCTCGACGATTTCGGTATCAATTCAAATATTTATTTCAGAAGAAACTCTGGCGTTGGATTCTATCCTTAGCAATCAAACGAAATCAAGTATTACCTAGTAATACAACACGATCGACCGTATCGCGTGATTCAATTGCTAATATGGAATAAGATTCAAACTGAAAATTATCGAGGGATCAAGTGAAGATTTTCTAAAAAATCATCAGATGTATCTCAATTTTCAATTAGCATAATTGTAACCGGATAAATCTCAAGTGCAATTAATAATCTATCAAATTTCGATTAGCTAATTAGTATAAAAACATTCATATTTTCTTTGAAAAACAAAGTCAAGTAGTGTGTTTCTGTACTGTATCATGACCGTTGATATCAATGCAATTAAGATTGCAAATGAAGTTATTGGTTCAAAGTTAGCATATGTAATTAGTTGTTTGGGTTTATTTGGAAATTTGATTAATCTTATTGTTTTTACACAATTAAAATTTTTTCGACGAACTCAATCAGTTTTCTATTTAAATACGATGCTAATTACAGAATGTTTATTATTAATTTTTAGTGTTTCAAATCGAATACCAATATCACTCTATGATTGGGATCCAACGAGTGTATCCGTTGCATGGTGTAAAATTCAAAATTATATTGTTCAAACTCAGAGTGTAATTCTAATGAATACAATCTGTTTTGCAGCTATCGATCAATATCTTTCAACAAGTCATATCAATCACATACGAATCATCAGTACAATTAAACTAGCTTACCGTCTTGTTGGATGTATAATTATTATTTCAATACTTTACAATATAATCTTTCTTATCTTCTTTGAAATTCATCCCAGTCTCGGTTGTACAAGTTTAAATGCATCATTTACTTATTATTATGCATTTGTTCATCTTTGTATTATTCTCGGTGTGATACCAATCGTGATTTCATTAGTATTTAGTTTACTAGCATATCAAAATGTTCGTCGAATTGTTCGACGACAAATAGCTATTGTACGTCGTCGACTCGATCAACAATTAACAGCTATGGTTCTTGTTCGAGCTGCATTATTTATTATTACTACATTACCATTGATTACTACTCGATCCTATCAATTGAATACGACTCGAACGTTGACAGATCCCGAACAGAATGCAGTTTATCAATTAACTCGATCAACTGTTACAACATTTTATTATTTGAATTATTCGGTGAGAAAAATTCGAGTGTGGTCATTTTTATATTTTTGTTTTTATTTTGCTAGGGAAGTTTTTATGTATTCATTGCAACATCGAGTCGATTTCGTCGACAAGTTCGATTTGTATTCTATAAAAAATTATGGTCAAAATTCAAAAACTATTTACCGAAAATATTGAAACGAAATCAAATTGGAGATGCAAATAATAACGAACAACTCGAAGCAAATATGTCAATTGAGGACGTCGAATAAATTGCAAATGTCTAAATTAATTGAAAGCAAAAAGAAAATAAAAAGTCCTTATCTTGAATAGATACTGTTTTTAATTAACGATAATTAGTTTCGACTTCACTCAAACAACGGGGTTGAACTGGCTTGGTTTCCTACAGAGATTTTCAGTCACATGAGAAAGTATTAATCAGTTGATCTTCCTGTTTTGAAAATCCTAATATCATGCATCACTCAGTAGGAAACTTAAATTAGTACGATGTGACAGTTCCTCAGTGGATTTATTTGAAAGATTCCTTGAAACGTTACGCTCAAATGGCAAGTATTCAACAGACTCTATCGAGTATTACCTATTCAATAAGTGTTTATGTTGGTTTCTGTATTGTTATTTTTGGATTATTTGGCAATTTAATCAATCTTCTTGTTTTTACACAATTGAAATATTTTCGAAAGAATCAATCGGTTTTGTATTTGATGAGCATATTGATTGTTGAATGTTTTCAATTAATATTTGCTACTACAACACGTATTGTTACATCTATATTTAACTATGATCCAACACGAACATCAATTATCTGGTGTAAAATTCGAATATATTTCATTCAAATCGGAGGACTTGCAATTGTTTGGATTATATGTCATGCTGCAATCGATCAATATTTTTCAACAAATCATCGTAATCGATTACGAATGATTAGCACATATAAACTTGCTCAATATTTAATTATTTTCACATTTATTCTTTCAGCTATCTATTCCATACCAGCTATAATCTACAATGAAATTCGTTCAACATTAGGTTGTACGACATACAATTCTTCATATAATTTTTTCTATTCATTTATTCATCTATGTATTATTATTGGAATTTTACCTATGATTGTAGCAGCAAGTTTCAGTTGTTTAGCATATCAAAATGTTCGTCGAATAATTCGACGACAAATTCCTCTCATTCGTCGACGACTCGATCGACAATTAACAGCAATGGTTCTTGCTCGAGTTGCACTTTTTATTGTAGTAGCATGTCCATATTTTGCCTATCGAGTTTTTCGAACGAATGTTTCAATTCTTCGAACGAATAGTCCAGCATACGAAATCGATCAATTAGTTCGTGCCTCAATCACAACATTCTACAGTTTAAATAATTCAGTAAGTTTGTCTATTTCTACATTGGTGATTTTATGACTTGTGTCTTGTACTTTTGCTTTCCTAGGCAAGTTTTTATCTTTTCTTTTTAACATCAACACGATATCGTCGACAAGTTAAATATTTATTTTTAAAAAAATTCCAACGGAATCAAATCGGAATACCAAATCAACCAATTGAATCCAATATTGATGATGACTAACGATTATGAACAAGATATTTGATGAGTTTTTACTTAATTTAATGAAATGAATCAAAACTGAAAGCAAAAAACCACACACACACACACACACACACATAGACAGACAGGAATGAAGTCTTGAACAATGCATTTAGTTCATTTGAATAATCTTGCCTTCTATTTCTTGCTAGTCGTAACAGCAATCGCTATAAACACAAAATCAAATCACAAAAACATTTTTTTTCTTAGATAACATACTAACAATAATTGCTATTATGACTAGAACGATGAAAATGATGATAGCCCACATCTAGAATGTCAATAAGATTATTCGTCAAAGAAGAAGAAATATTTTACTTTAACATTTTTCCACCAGTATGCATTTTTAACTTTTTTCGCGCTCACATGAAACTGTCGTGAATTCTCACTTAAAACATCGGTTCTGGCTTGAAGATCATCCAATTTTCCTGCTCGGTCTAATTCTAATTGAATATTATTTTTCATTATTCCGGCAACTTCATCAACTTGTCCCTGAAGTTCTTGAACACGCGATGATGAATATCGTGCAGCTGGTGCATCACTTTGATAGCCACTATTCGACGTCCTGTACAGATTTACAATGAAAAACAAAAACAAAACAGTCTTTTTTTAATCTTACATTGTAACCTTTTTATAAAACACAAAAAAACAGAATGAGAGAAAAAAAGTAACGGATGAGTTTGTGTTTGTTTGATGATTAATCGAAAGTTTGTTATCATTTCTATGACATGATATTTTTATCTTTAGTTAAATTGTAAGAAGACAAGGTAAAACACAATAGACAAACAATATGAAACCATTGATTGTGGTTGTTGGCGCAACAGGAAAACAAGGTGGAAGTGTAGTCAATGCTTTGATTCAATCAAATCAATGGACAGTTCGTGGTTTGACGAGAAATATCTCGTCAGATAATAGTCAAGTATTAAAAACAATAAGATAAAGTTTTTTTTTTAAAATGATTTCGTAATATATAGGAATTGATAAGAAAAGGTGTCGAGATGATTTCATGTAATATTGACTCAGTTGACGAATGTTCAGCTGCATTCAAAGATGCTTATGGCGTATTTGCCATGACGAATTATTGGGAATGTGGTCCCGAAAAAGAGTATCAACAAGGATTGAATATGGTCAATGCAGCTCGAGAACAGAAGGTTCAACATTTCATTTGGAGCAGTCTGCCAGATACAATGGCACTTTCGAATGGGAAATTAAATCTACGTCATTATATGTAAACGATCAAGTATAAACTACAAAAGTTTTGATTTTATTTTTTAGGATGAAAGCTCGTGTACAATCGTATATACGTGAACAAAATAATCCACAATGTTTTCCTTACATAACATTTGTATACATTGGATTTTATTATCAAAATTTCGAAACATTTTTTCAGCCAACGAAAGATTTCGAATTTCGTTTACCATTAGAACTAACTGCTCGTTTGCCTCTCTATGATGTTCGTGATACGGGAAATGTAGTAGCTCAATGTTTCGAACATCCAGAACGATGGGGTCAATCGAACATCGTTCCGATTGTTGCACAACGTTTGACAATGAATGAAATCTGTGAAACAATGCGACGTATTACGGGCAATAATCAAATTCGTTTTATTCCAGTAACTTATGATCAATGTTCGGACAAAACAGAGGAATTTCTCGATAATATGAGATGGTATAATGAATATGGAAATTTAGAAGATAGACAAGAAGATAAAACAAGAGAAGTTTATAATCAAATGATAACTTTAGAACAATGGCTCCAAGAATCAAAATGGTTAAAACAGTGATTTCAATCGACTTATTCTTCATTGTTGTCTTCTGCTTCATCTTGTCCATAATCATCATCATCATCATTACCCTCTTCATCTTCGTCATCATCATCGTCTTCATCATCATCATCATCTTCTTCGTCTTCTTCTTCTTCTTCATCTTCATCTTCATCTTCATCTCTCGGTGCTCGTTCTTCAACTGTTCGTCCGCCAAAAGTGAAATTCCGACTACCATCACCTCGTGTGAAATAATCACATCCAGCATTAAGACCTAACCCATCGTCTTCGTAATCATCATTATCATTTTGTCCTTTTCTTCCATAATCATAATTTCGAGCTTAGAAAAACAAAACGATGAATTTGATTTTTCAATAAAATTTCCTTTTTACTTGACATCGATAAATCTTTAGTTTCTCTTGTTGGAAAATTACATTTCGGACAAGGATAGGCTTCGCCTTGATTGTATTTAAATCCTCGACGTTTGATGTGTTCATCACAATAACAAACTTTACATCTACGAAAAAAAAAATCAAAAAAACATAAACTGAACATATTCTCTCTCTAATCAATTTTAATATACGAACCTTAGACATGACCATTGACCATGTTTACTACACGATGCACCTAAAACACACACAAATTCAGGTTTCTTGCGTTGATTTCTATTTGAAAACAATCATACATTTATAATTTTCAGCTTCTAAAACTTGGCACGATGCTTGATGTTCGAATTGATCATCTTCACAAAGAAATTGTGCGCAAAATGAACATTGAAAAACTCGTCCACCCTGTTCCCAAACTGTTCGATTGCATTCAATACAATCGCCGTTTTGTAATGGACATTGACATGGATGAGTTGTTAAACATTTTTTCGAATGACATATCCATGCTTCACAAAAATCACAAATCGCACCCTCAACAAAACATCGACTCTCAGTAATGTGAAACGAATCTTTTCGACTTACCTTACCACTAGTTGCATACCGGTTGCATGTGCAACGCCATGTTTAACAAGACAATCACCCGTTTTCGAAAGACATTTTTGTTTTCCTAAACATAAAATACTATTCACTGAACTGATATCTCCGAAGTCAATGTACCACATTGAGCACAAACGGGAAGCGATTGTACAGATTGACAAAAATAACAAAATGCACGATTTTTCTGCTGTTTTTTGCATTTATCACAATCCTTTGAAATCAAATAGATGGTCAATATGATGATAGCTTCATTTTATTCAAACAAACCATGAGAAAATTGCAAGGCCATTCAACTAGTTGCTTATTACTATAAGCTGTTTGCAGCAATTTCTGACGTTCTTTTTGTTTTTCTGCTTTCTTTCGTTGACCTGTTTTACGTTTTGGCATTTTGTCTCAGTTAGTTTCTATTAACAAAATGAAAAAAAAGAAGAAGAAATACATTCGAAATACACTATTGGATAAATGTTAAGGTCAGTCCATTGAAAACCCATCTCAACTTCGAAATCTTCCTCGAGAGGACGCCACGAATCAAGCAAAGCAAATAAAACCGACAATTTATGGTTTAAGTTTTATTTCGAAATGAAAACAAACAAACGAATGCAACTAATCACAGTTTTAGCGAAATCATTCTTGCTTGAACGGTATAATAATGTGATAAAAACAAATGTATCATTTGATCAATTGAATCTAGGTTAGATTAGATTAGATTAGAAGCTGAAACGAATGAATGGAACTTACTTGCATTTACTAAAATCCATTTCAGGATGCGCACTCATGAATCTAAATTTGATCAAGTTTAATTGAATATTTTCTCGAGTTGAAAAATTCGATTTACTTATTAAGCATATCCTGTTTTTTCTGTTCGTCGGATGTTGGTAAACCAGCTTCACGTCGATGTTGATCGTACATCATTTTTTCCACCATACTTCGAGTTTCACCATCTAAATCCGATAACTGAAAACAAATCCAAAAAAAGATTTAGAGACTATCGTTGAGTCATTGAAACGAACTTTAGAATTTTCTGGTTGAACTTTTCGTGTGTTGATTTCTGGATCAGATTTAACAACTCGACTCCACCATTCCATTTTATTAACCTAACAAAAAAAGGGATTAGTAATCGTTTTTCAAAGAAAATAATTCGTTTTCGAACTTTTTCAATAACAATATGAACTAGTTTGCCATCATCTAATGTCCACATTGAATCTTCTTTTTTCAATTCAGCAAATGTTTCACCATCGATGATTGGCGGTTGACCACGAAGACCAACAGTTAAATGCTAATATTTTAAACAAAAAACCAGATTTTATTAAATTAAAAAAATCTCGTTCAACACAAACTTTTCGATCGAATTTAACGATAATATCTTTCGATTTCACACGAATGTTAAGTGGAACTCGTAACTAAATCAACAAATAAGAAATAAAGCCAAGAATAAACGGCAAAAGATCTTACATCGATTTCTTCGAGTGTTTGCGTCCAGGAATAGTTGGGTCCTGTCCAACCATTGCCATTGTTCGGTTTTTCTTTGCCTTTATCTTCTTCATTTTCTTCTTCATCATCTTTTTTCTCTGCACCATTTTCTGTTGAAGATTCACTTGGTTTTTCTTCGGTTGCTGCTGCTTTAGCTGCCTGAAATCGTTCATTTGAATATTTAAAAATCCAATGCAACACTCATCATACTTTAGCTTTTTCATTTTCTCTCGTGATTTTTTCAGCTTCTTCATCTGTAACTTCGACGATACGTGATGCTGATGAATCAATGTTTTGTGTTGTTGTTGTTGTTGTAGTTTGTTCATCTTCTTCACGTTTACGACGTAATTTCTCTCGTCGAACACGATCAGCCTGAAATTGACAAGTAACTTTTACTTTGTCTTTTCTCAAATCTTGAAAATCTACTTCATCTCGTTCAGCTTTTTCCTTTTGATGTTTGTCAACGGCAATTTTCTCCCATTTACGAAATGCTTTCAAAATCAATTCTTCCGGCTTGTCGCTAACATTCGGACTTGTATATAAATCCGTTTTACGTGCAAAAAAACCAAAAAGTGTATCGAGTAACTAAATCAAACAAAAATACTTGCTGTTTTTTTTCTAAATTTGAAAATAATAAAATATTTTCATACTTCTTGAATACCGCCTGTATGTTGAGAAGCAATATTCATTAAGAGAGCATCGTATTTCTCGTCGTCAGACATATTGAATGGTATCTAAAATGAACAAATGAATGGCGTTGCTAGGGACGTTGATTCGGCATGAATATATGTTACTCAGAAAGAGAGAGAGAGAGTAGTTTTTCTTTTGTTGGCAATGCAAACAAGAAAGAGAATGATAGAATTTTCTAGATTATGATTTTCGCTAAATTTTTACGTCAAATAAATCCGGAAAATAAACTATGGAAATGAGAAATATGACGATTGGCGTGTGAAATAGATAATAAAATAGAAAATATTCTCAAATAAATTTTGCAAATGAAAATGAAAAAAACTAATTCAGAGATTTTTTTTATTTAAAAATCAAAAATGCGAAGGACAATGTACGAGCTAGACAAAATGGCTTATACGCAGAGAAGAGAAAAAAAACGCTTATTCAACTTGTTCTTTTTTCGATACAACGATAAGATTCGTTTGAAAGAGATTTAATTGAATAAACAAATAGTCTTTAAATTATTATTTGTAGATTTCATTCGATTACCATCATGGAAAAAAATCAAACTGGCGGTGTTATGGCACGTGTTGTCAAAATTCTTGGTCGTACAGGCAGTCAAGGCCAATGTACACAAGTTCGTGTCGAAATTATCGATACAGCATCATCGAAACGATCGATTATTCGTAACGTCAAAGGCCCAGTGTACGTCTAAATTAACAATTTTTAATTCTCCGAAAATGATTTTGTTTTATTTTTAGACGTGTTGACGATGTCCTCGTTCTTCTCGAATCTGAACGTGAAGCTCGTCGTCTTCGTTAAACAATTGTCGTTGTTCCTAAAGTATCATCGATGAGTGAACAACGATGATCTTGTTTTTGTTTTCTATTTCATTTTCCCAAGAGAGTGTTTAGAAAATCAATAAAACAAAAAATATAAGAAAGACAATATTTTCGTTTCTCTTTTTATTCAGCAACAATATTCGGATGGATTTTTCTCGGTATATTCCCTCGTGTTACACGTCGTCGTTGTTTAGGCAACTGTTGTCTTGCTTGTAGATGCGAATTGAAATTCGCAAATGTTTCAACTATAATCGGCATAGGTAAATCGATAATCAACACGCCAATAACCGTTGTTACAGCACCGATAATCATTCCAGCAAGAGATTTCGGCACTGTATCACCAAAACCCAATGTACTTATTGTACTTATAGCTAACCAAATGCCTTCAACGATCGAAATTAATTGATTATCTGATGAACTACTTAAACGTTCGACATAGTACAACGATGAACCAGCAACCATAACAGCAAGAAAAAAGAAAAATATCAAAAGACTTAATACGCTTGAGGAATAGGACACTGAAATGATGATAACTTTTAAACGAGGATGAAAATCGCAAAGTTTAAACATTCGTGCAACACGAATCGTTGAAATGAGATCGAAAGCAGCTTTATAACCATGAAAATTACAGATATTATAAATTATATATGTTAAACCGAACCAAAATGTACCAAGAAAATCTGTGAAACAGAAAAGATCTTTTTTTTTAGAACAGATTTTTCAATTTACCAATCCAGTTTAAAATGGACGTACAGAATAATCGTTTCGATGGTGCAACTAAAAATCTCAATGTAATTTCAAATAGAAACCATGAATTACCTATTGCAAAAAAAAAATAAAACAATGGAAAACAAATGAATATATACAAATCCATTCGATAATATCAAATGTCGATGATAATTCTCTCTGATCTTTGTTTTGCAGAAGTGTTACGATTGTTCGATTATGTGTAGTATAAACTCGAACAAGTCGATAAGTTGGTGTTTCGAATATTGGCAAAGTTCGAAGAACAAATGAAGTAATAGAAAGAAGAATAAAACACATCGATATAAACGCGAGAATCTAGATAAAACAATGGCAAAAAATAAACCTATAATCATTTTTTTTTAAATTCTACTTTTGATATGACCGATGAACGTGGCTCTTCGAATAATTGCCAAATAATTGCTTTCAAACGTTTACTTTTCGATAGGTGACCTTTAGTGACCAAATCAAAATCATCTTGCCAGTCGAATTTCTTCACAATATCATCACTTGTCGAACGAATTGTATCTAATTCTAGTGAATCTAATACTTGTAAAGTTTCTTGAGTCGATCGATGTTTCGTATAAG
>ERZ778020.1671-NODE-1671-length-18202-cov-4.560533_pt1 | contig 18202 bp, 6 predicted proteins | sample MGYA00375750_ERZ778020 | MGnify/ENA primary metagenome ERZ778020 (study PRJEB29350, sample SAMN05389818) | bioreactor metagenome | isolation source: Ammonium sulfate bioreactor | place: South Africa: University of Cape Town | collected 2014-03-17 ...
CGTTGGCGTCCTGCTTGCGCATCCGCACGATGGTGCGCAGCGCCTTGACGTCGAAGCCTAATCTACCCTACCGCATTTGTCGCCATAGTGTCGCATTAGGTCTCTTTCCAGAATGCGCTATCTAGAAACGGATGCAGACTTTTCGGTGTGACCTGCCTTAATCGACGATGCGGTACGGCCTTGGCAGGCTGTTCTTTTCAGGTGAAGTGACCATCGGAGGCCGCTCGCGAAGCGCGCTCCCCAATAGCGCCGTAGCGAGCGAGCGGCCGGCCCACAAGGCCATCGAGAAATGTTCGCGAACCCCAGAGGAGTTCATTCCTTCTAGCAGGCTGTTGAAGAAGACTTGGAACGGCGTGCGATGAATGGGACGTTGTCTCCGTTGAGGAGGCAGATCTCCCCTTCGAGTGAGCCGTCATCCTGCAGTTCGGCCCAGCGGTCGCCCTCGGCCTGCTCGATTTCGTCGCCAGCCGAAGCCGAACTCGATGGCATCGCCGTGGTAGGCTCCATGAATGGAGCCCGTGAGGCAATTAAAGGCGAATTCGCTGTGTTTCGGCGCTGGGTTTGAGCGCTGATCGGCGCCAGGGTCAGCGCTCTCACATCAATAAAATCAGAGCATTAGATTTACCTGTGATTTGATTGAGGGGTCAAAGTTCAATCAGTATTCACACCGTGCGATACGGTCAGCATGCTAGGAGTGCGCGTCGGCAGAAAGACTGGATCGCAGTTATTTTGAACGACCTAAAGTAGGACTGCTTCCGGAAATTCCGTTGCGAGATGATCTAGGAATACTCGGACCGACAGCAGCAATCCGTGTCGGCAATTAGAGTGGTCGATACCAATCGGCGCAGCCCGCCAGCCGCACGAATTCCGGCGACGGATGAACATGCACTTGGCGGATGAATTCGCCCGGAAGGTGTTGCTTGATATTATCTTCAACATGGCTCGAATTTCGACTCGGCGTGCCTCGGGCCACCACGAACCTCTGACCAATGTTCATCGCCAGACGCAATCCACGATTTCCCCCACACCATGCGATCGGGATCTCTGCTTCGACGATTGCCGGCTTCCCGATCGCAGCGATGATCGGGCCCATTTCCGGATCGCGGTCATGAGAGTTGTAGACCGCCTCGCCGCCCCAAAACCGGAGAAGATCGCCGATTCCACCTTCACCAGCGATGGCTGGCCTGAAAAAGCAGAACCACAGCATGCCAGCGCGATATCTTTCTGCGGCATGATTGGTGCGTGCGAGACGATCGCCGTGGTCGGAAGAGAGCAATCCCGCCCGAACTGCAGCACAGATCCGGCGCGACACGAGATCGATGTCGAGCAGCGTCATGCCGTTGGCCTTGACGTCCTCGACCTCGTGATCGGCGAAGCGAGTACAATGCCAGCCGACGACGCTGTAGGGCTGCAAAGCCTCAACTACGCTATATAGCGCGGCATCGAAGCGATTGCTCAATGGACCGACCTCATGCGAACGCAATGTGCCGTGATGCGCGGTGAGAACGCTCAACAGATCGGATGGCCAGGTATCGGGTTGATCGAGATCAATGATCTCGCGGGTGAGGCTGGTCATTCGCCGCCGCCCGCGCGTGTTGCAGCCGCCGCTATGACCCGGTCGCGCCGATGTCTCATCATCAGCATGGCGAGAATGGTTGTGGAGGTCAGCCGGGAGACCCGGAAGAAGGCGTCGCACACCTCATAGTAGACCGCTCCATCCCGTTTCGGGTCGATGCCAATGATCGCAAGCGTCGCCATACGCGTTTCCGAGTTCGTGTCGGCGATCGCGGTGAAGAGGTGCCGAAAGCTGAGATGCACGAAGTCAGAGGTCTGCGCATATAATGGTTCGATCCAGGGATGGTCTTCGGCAAGCTTTCTTTTCAGGAAGGCGTCTGCGAGGCGTTCCTGCCTTCCACCGCCAACCGGCGTGCCGGACATCAGGCGATCAAAGGTGCGCTCTCCCTTAAAAAGCCTCTGAACGCAAGCCTCAATGTCGACCATCATCGTCAGCCCGTTGATGCGCATCGCCGTGTCGATCTGGGTGCGCAACAGGATCGTTGCCGAAGGAAAGTTCTTCGTTTCAATCAGCGTGCGGAAGCCGCGGGATTGCGAAAGACCCTCTCGGGGCTTCAGCTCCCGCCAACAGCCCGGGCCTGCAGGGCGACGCCAAAACCCTGCTCGCCCCGCACCCGACTGTGATAGGTCAGTGCGCGTAGTAGCGATGATGGCGGTTGGGCTCGTCGCTTGGCCCCTCCAACTCATATAACAACATAACGGGTTGGATTGGAGACGACGACTTGAAGTACTATTGAAAAACATCCCAGAATGAGGTTCTTTATTTGGAGGGGGACGGTCATGGCAGCAAGACCCAGACGAGCCGCGGCCGCAGCAGCTTCTGAAAGCGATCTTTGGAAGGTTCAGGCCACGACAGCGAAGCAAGCCCTGGACTTCGTCATTAATTTTCTCGGCTGCCGTATGAACGGCAGTGACAGTGACGCGCTGGACGCGACTGCGAGAGATCGTCTGCTGGCAATTCTGCGCGCCGTATCGATCGTCGAGAGCCGACATGGAACGGTAGGCAAGAACCAGCCGAAGCGAGACCCCCTACAGTGCGGCAACCCAGGCGACGTATGGTGGAAGGAGTTTACCGACCAACTCGGGACAGGCTCGCGTTTCATACGACATCCAAGCTTCAAACAGAATTACTGGGCAAATGAAGTTGGCGACGGTGCGGAGAAGGCAGCCTCGTTCCCTCCGGCCGCCAAGCGCAGTCTCCTGGCAACGCTGAACGACGGACACAAGAACACAGGGTTTGCTCCTGCACACAGTTACGTTTGGGGTACGCTCTACCTGATCCACCGGATCAATCATGCTGGTGGTGACCCGAGCTACCAATGCGGCGATCTTTCCCGAGATCGACTGATTGACGGCGCGGTGTCCTACAACGCGGGAGGGGTAGCCGATTACAGGGACCGGCTCGTTGCCGCCCTCGCTGAATTCGGCGATCCCCTCGCCGCCACTTTGCCAACGGCACGCCTCAGACAAACCGAGCTCTTAGCGGAAGCTCTTCTAGCCGTCAGGCGATCCGCAACTACGGCTTCGCGAGTTCAGGTTACCTTCCTGAATGCGAGCACCCTGGCGTCGGTAACGGTCGATCTGTTTGCACCCTCCCCGCGTCTCGCCGTCCGGGCAGCCTCGGACGAGTTGGAGCTCGGCCAAAAGGTACCGGACGATAGCGAGATCAACGTTTGCGGTGCGATCACCAAAAAGATCAAAAGAACCGATCCAGAATTCGCGATGTTGGTCGAGAACACAAACGCTGGCGTCGTCTTCAAAGACGAGGAGGGGACAGGGGCTGATCGTATGATGTCACAGCGCCTCAAATCAGGCTTGGATGCTCTGGCGCCACTTGTTGCGGCTGAATGGTCAGGGGTGAAGCTGCGGGTGACGGAAGCATGGGACGAAGACAATGAGCATACCGGCGATTCGCTACACTATGAAGGTCGTGCGGCCGACATTACGACCTCTCCAGTTGATGGAAATAAGCTTGGCCGCTTAGGCCAGTTGGCTGTCGATGCGGGTCTCGATTGGGTGTATTTCGAGAACAGTGCCCACGTGCATGTTTCAGTGAAAAAGTAGGACACGGCTTAGAACGTAGACCGCGGAGATCACGCGGGATTCCACCAGCAGCTCGCGAGTGGCATAAATATGCGAACAGCGCTCTATTTCCCCCACACGGAAGTGCGTAGCAAATCGATTGTGCATATTGCTCTTCTCCTTTGGGACGCACTCGAATTCATCGTTCCGCGCGAGAGCTATCGACCCCAATACGCGGATCGTGAAATGGCGCAAGCCATGGATATCGTGGGCAAGAAGCGAACGCCTACAGCCAAAGAGAAGCTTCGGCTGCATGCGGTGGTCGAAGACCTCATTCGCCATGGCGTGCCCGAGACCTTCCGCTACTCTCCAAAGCATGGCCAGAGCGAACCCTATGAAATATGGCCGGAAAAGTTTTCGAGGAAGACGTGGGAGTTGCTCCAGGCCCATGGACTGACTGATCACCGTCTCGACAATTACGATTATCCAATGAGCCAAGCCGCCGGTTTGTCCATGATGGCGATATTGGCCGACGTGCTTGCCGGGGATACCCGATCACGCGTCACAGATCGGGGGTTAGCTTATGCGACGATCGCCAATGCGCCCAAGGTGGCTGGCGATGCGGAGCATCCGATGCAGGTCGTTCCCTTAACCTTGAAGGGCATCGCCCCGGATCGGATTCCGATCGACCGGCTGATCGCGTTTCGCAAACGTGAGGCAAGGGAAAGTGGCAATGACTATCGCACTCTGAGGCACAACTACCATGCGGCGATAGAAGGACACCTAGAACAAATTCGTGGGCATGTTCCCGGCTCTCCCGATCGGGTCGAACTCGACCGGGCCTTCGAAGCCGATATGGAGGATGATCTGCGCGACCTCAAACGCGAGTTAGGCTTTGCTCGAAGGGACGTCTGGTTATCGAAGGAAGTTGTAACCCTCGCAATTGCGGGAGGAGCGTTACTGGGCCTCGCAGCGGTAGCGCCCGATATGCCTATGCCTGAGGTGGTCACCGGCGCCGGCGCCGTGGCGCTCCTAGGCGGTCTTTTGGGTACGGGAAACAAGCTTGCCAAGGCGCGTTACGAGATACTCCGAAAGCACCCAATGGCCTATATGTATGAAATCACGCGTTGACGCTGTCTCCATGTTTTTTTGGGTTTGCCGAACTGCTTTTCAAGCGGTTCGCTACGCTTTGGTAATACGCGAATCTACGTGACTGTGCGGTTACGCGGGTGCGATCCTCCAGACACGTAATGCAGGTCAACCGCGGCCCGGGGGGCGCAAATGGGACTGGCATTCAGGCTTTTCGGGACATTTCAGTGGCCGCCGTCGCCTGTGCTGGCAGCTTGCGTTGACGAGAAGTCCGGCATCCTTGAAGTATGGTTCCTGCCAACCAAGGATGGTGTACGCGGCGCGTTGCGTTGGGTACCGCGCGTCTTGGTTTCAGACGATCCACTCATCCCCGATGATGTGGATGAGATCACCAAGCAAAGCGCCACTGCCTACCTCTCTGACAAGGGCGATACGACGGCGGCCTTTTGGATCGACAGTGCGGCTCGTCAATCGGGACTGACATTTCGCGGCGCTTTCGTGATCGAGCAGACCGATGGCAAGACCAGCCTCGATCTCCAGTTGCCGCTGGTCAATGGGGTGGTTTACGGCAACGTCCCCGGCAAGGCCGACAAATCGACAGTTGCGACCTATTCCGGCCTGCGTGTCTTCGAGGACGCCAAAACGGGCCCAACGTTCGCCCTGCACCTTCACTTGCCACTTCCGGTTCGACAGTCAAAGAAATCAGACGCGCGCGCCTTTCCACTGACGCTGCATTATCTCGCCAATCTTGCATCGGAGCCCAAGACCCCGGTTCTGATCCATCGCGTGTTCGGAGGGTGGACAGAGGACGATGGGGGCGGCGGCTCAAGCGTGGAATTGCATCCACAAAAACCGGCCGGCGAGCGGTGGTTTGGCAATTTCGGTTTCAGCGAACGCGGGAACCCCAATCCACAATATGCGATCTATCAAGGCACCGTCGGGAGCTTGGGCGACTACTGGCCGTTCAACAACAAATGTTTCGTGGAAGACGTCGTGAACCGGTACGGGTTTTCGGTGTCACCGCGCTCTTGGCTAGGGCCTTCGACAAACCATCCGGCCGACCTAAGCCTGCGCTTCCGGCGCCGCGACAGCGGCCCGGTTACGGGGCTGACCTATCGCGTCCGGGTGGATTCTGAAAAAGGCGCGGCGAGTGACGGTAGCGATATCGTCGTCGACCAGATCGACAAGAGTACGCGGATGCTGCGCATCAAGCTCTCGCCTGAGCTCGGGGGGCGTCGCGTAAACCGTCTCTATTACGGCACGACCGACGGCGACCACGAAGTACGAGACGTTGAGGGATGGCTACGGACGGGAGAGCGTCTGGCCGCAGATTGCACTCTCGCCTGGGATATTCAGGAGCGCCAGTGGAGCGAGACGCGGACGCAGGATTGGCTCCCGACGGTGACGGTCAGTTTGAACTGGCTCGAGCGGATCTCGGCGATCCCTGCCGATGGCGTTGCGAGTGGTGCGGTGTTCCAATCTGGCCTGCTTGGGCCAGCTGCATACAGCTTCAGACAAGTGCGCGCGGCAATGCTGCCCGGCGAAGCCGGCCTGCCAACTTCGTTCCTGCCCGACCTCGACATCGAGGCGGCGCCAACGGACGCGCGCTTCTGCCTCTACGGAACGCCGCTGGCTGCAACAATTGATGAAAAGGGCCTCATCTCGTGGGGCAGACAGAATGATGAACACGGTAAGCCGCTGGAGTGGCGCCGCCCGCCGACGCGGCTGAGCTTGGCCAGTAAGCTGGACACGATCTCCGGCAATGGCGGCGATACCGGCGAACTGGAACTTTGGCTCGTTGCGAGTTCCATCGCCTTTTTCCGCTCAGGGCGCACTGTCGTAACCCTCAAACTCAAACATGACGACAGTTGGCCGCTGACCGCCCCCGGCCCTAACGCACCAAATGGATTTTTCGCATCCTTCGCGGTCGAAAGCTCGACGGACACTGCCTGGAGCGGTCGACTGGCTTCGCTCGACTTCACGACCAATGATCGGCTCGATTACCCGGGCGATGACAAAGAGACGCCTGACGGACATATACGAATTGGCGGCATAGGCGGACCCAACCCGTACGGCAGTGGCGGACCGCAACTCCTCTATCCACAAGGGCGGATCGCAGCGGAACTCAGACTGCCGCTCCCGGTCAGCGAGGTCGTGCCGATCACCGTCGACGTGCCGCGCTTCGACCGGAGCGGCCGCCCGGCGCCACTTTTGATCAACCTTAGCGCAGCTGAGAAGGCGAACGCCCTTCAGCAACCCAAAAATCCCATCCGGTATTGGTTATTGGCGACGGAAACATTGCTGCCACGCGAAGACCGCAAGCTCACGGCAGAAGTATTCGATCGTGTTCAAGAGATTGCAGCACCGCGATCTTATGCTGTGCTTTCGACGCAGCCTTTCTCGGTTTTTCGATTTACCGACCAGCCGATCTCGGCGCGGGGTGACCAGGAAAGCACCTCCGTAGCCGCCTACAGCGGCGATGACCGGGTCTGGCAATACAAGCTGGTGTCCCGCTACTACCGCTACAGTCTGCCGCCGCAGGTGATTGGTGAAAGCGCAGACAAGCCGCGCCGTCTGGAAATCCATGATCTGGTGGGCGCCGGGGATGTGGATGACAAGGGACATCCGCTGCCGGTTCAACGGCCGTTCGTGCGCCATGACCGCGCCGATGGAAGTCTTGACGAGGCCAAGAGCGACCGGCAGCGCCGCGCAGTCGAATATCGACTTACGCCTTCCGCCGAGCTGTGGATCGAGCCTAGCGACGTGGCTCGCGGCTATTTCATGCCGGAAGCATCGGCCCACGACATCTTCCGCCAGTATGGCGCCTTCGGCCTTGGCGCGGCACTAGCCTACCTGCGTGCCGAATTCCTCTACGGGTTGTCCGTCGGCATCGACGTCTCCAAGGAAAGCACGATTGCCCGCGGTGCTCGCGTCGCCGAGATCGAAGCCCTGGTCGGCCACCTGACTGGTGCGGCGCGCAATCCGGATGCGGACCCTGCGCTCACCCACCGCTGGGATGCTTTGCGAGACGCCGTCGCGCGCCGCCCGGAGCGGCTCGAGATCTGGGCGCGCGATTTTAGTTCCGAGGTGGATTTCGCACCGGCCCGCTTTTCGGAGGGCACTGCGTTTGCGCTTCGTGGAACAGCGCTACACAGGGCCCCGATCATCGACGGAACGGCCAACGAACCCCCTGAAGGCGTCGATGCCTATAACGGCTGGCCTATGGTCGGTCGGGAGGCTTGGCCGCCTGTGGGGTTGGCGGAGGACGCACCGACCCCGCCGCGCGATCCCACCTTGCCCCGCCTTCACCCGCAAGGGCTCAGTGGCGGTGCGCTGTGGCCTGTGGAATCGCTCAATCTGCTCAACGCCCTGCTCATCTCGCCGCAGTCAAATGGCGGAACGATCGAGGGCATTGCCCTTTCGCCAACGGGCGGCGACGCCAGCCAAAAGGCCGAGTTCCTGGGCGGCAAGGTCACCATCATATCGGAGACATACAATGGACGAGTGCAGCGCCAGCAGGTCGAGGTACTCGGGCGGATCTGCGCTCTCTGGCATCGAGCCAAGCACGTCGTGGTTTATGAGAGAACCGTAAATCCATCAGCGCAGTTTGCCCCCAAGGACGACCCCAAGGCGTCACGCTCTCGAAGGCCGATCCTGCGCAAGGTGCGAGAGTATATCCAGATTATCGAAGATCAGCGGCCCTACCCCGATTTCAGCACCGCGACCGCGCGCAGCGCCGGTTTCCTCAAGCAGATCAATTTCGTCTCGAAGATAATCAACGTCGACAGCGCCTGGTCGAGCGAAGTGGGTGACTTTGGCTGGCAGATTCCACTGTGGAACAAGCTGGCCGCTCGTGAGCGGCCGCAAGTCTATCCGCTGCCACCTGTATCGTACCGCACGTTGGCCGAGGGCGATGCGGAGCCGTCGCTCGTCGCTCAGAATTGCCTTGATGCCGACCAATTGTATTTTTTCGCCGATTTCAAAGCTACTACCAGCAACACCGACCTTTGGGCGACGCGTCTCGGGCTGGATTTCCCCAACATGCCCGCGGCGAAGGTGATCGCTGACGTCACCGACATTCAATCCGCCAGCGGTCCGATCTCCAACGGACGCGGGCCGGAGCCTCGCCGCCGGCCTGTGACGCGTATACTGCCGGGACTGCGTCGCTTTACTTGGCGGCTCGCACCCGCCGCACAGAAGACCGTCATCAACGGCGGTCGCGCTGGCAAGCCGCTCTTCGTCGGGCTCGACAGCGTCAGCTTCATGCGTGCGAGCCATCAGGAAAAGAAAGAGCTGACGGGTGCGTTGATAACTGCCGCCGGTGTTAGTTTGGGCAAACCGGCAGGCGACACGCTTCACAGCAAATTGGCCTATTGGGCGAGCGACGGGAGCGGTGCGCCTCCGGGTGAGGGCGACGGCGCCCCCGTATTGGCATCGGTCGCCAGCAGCTTGGCCAAGTTGAAGGATGTCGATCCCAACGATGCCGGCCAGATCAAAGCCGTGATGAAGAGCGTACTGGACGTTGGCCAGGCTGCGCTCGCGGATGACTTCAAGAAGCTCAAGCCCAAGGTCGATTTCGACAACGTCAAAGGCCTCGCCTCCGGCATCGAATCGGGGGCTTTGTGTCAGAAACTGAAGGACGATGCGACGAGCACGATCAGGCGCAAGGAATTGCTCGTTCGCACGGCGATCGCGGACTGGTTGGCCGAGCTCGACGATGCCCTCGCCGCAGGTCAGGAGGTTGTAGCTGGACAGAAAGCAGATCTGATCAAGACCTGGACCGACAAGGTGATCGATCACATCCGTCCCTTGTTCGAGGAGGCCAGCCAGGACATCAGCAAGATCGAGGAAGGGGTGGAGAAGGCCCGCGCCATCCTTGTCGACGTCGAGACCGAGATCGATAGCGTCTTCCTGCGTGCTCGCAGCCGGCTTGAGCAGTTCCGCACCGGCTACGACGAGAACAAGCCATGGTCACCGGCCCGCCGCAAGGCCTTCCGCGAGGGCGCCGAAGCCACCGTGAGGGGAGTGGTCGATGATGTAAGCGCCGCCATAGAGGAAGCGGCGCAAAGGCTTTCGGTGGAACTTGGCAACGCCGGTCAGCAGATCGCCGGCCACATCGCCAAAGCCCTGCGTGCGATAGACGTGAGCGAGGCCGAAATTGTCGGCAGGGCGGTCAGGATTGAGGGCATCGCTGACCGGCTGTTGCAGAACGTCGATGCAGAATTTGCGCAGCTTCTCGATGCCGCGGACGGTGCAAAGGGCAAGCTCGCCAAACTCCAGGAAAAGGTCGACATTCATCCAAGTTTCAACCCGCCACCAAAAAACGAAGAGGTCAAGGCGCGGCTCGACCAAGGTATCGCAGCACTCACCAAGGGCGCGACAGCTGCTGCTGCTAAACTATCCACTGCCAAAACAGCTGCGAAGAATCTCGACACACAGATCGACGAGGCCGCAGCAGACTTCGAGGCCCTGCTCAAGTCCGTCACAGCCGCGCTCAAGGACGTCGGAGAGGGAGTAACTGAACTCGCTGCGGTTCTGGTCGACGAGACAGAAACTCTGATCGGCATAGGCGCGCAAGACCTCGCTGACGAGATCGGTGAGCTTGCCGACAGCCTTTTCGCGACATTGGGACCAATTGCAGAAGAGGTCGATACCAAGCTCGGCAAGTTTGGCAGTGCGATAGATGCCATCGTCAAGCCGATGCTCGAGGCCCTCAAGGCTCGGCTTGGCGAACTGCATGACGAACTTTCTAAGATACCCGGCCAAATCGCGCCGATTGCCGAGGAAATAAGCTCCCTGCTCTCTGACGCCCAGAACGCGTTGTCCCCAGCCGGCCTTCTGAAGACTGCTGTCAAATCGGTGGTCACTGCCACGCTGGAAGCCGTTCTCGAGCCCTTGCCGCCGGAGCTCGATGGCGCAGCCGCGACGGTAGCGGCTGCCCGCCGTCAATTGGGCACGCTCGCCGACGATGTGGCGCAGCGTCTGCACGATTATTCCGGCGCGATAGGAGACCAGGTCGCGGGCCTCACCGAAGCTTGCGCGGCAGTATCGGAGGGCATCCAGGACGTAGAAGCATATTTCAAGGAGCTCGCCGGGGACTACCTCGAGAGCACCGCAGGCGCGGCATATCAAGCGCTGAACGAGGCCTACAACAATCTGGCGGATGCGAAAGAATTGTTGGCCGCTGCGAAAGCCTTCGATCGTGACATACGACGGCTGCACAACGATGTTTCGCGGGTTTTCGAAACTGCGGACGCATATGGCCAGCGTGTCTTCGACGCCGTGTCCAATCTCGGCCAGGGCGGACTTTTGGCAGCACCTTCCAGCGTGCTCAAACTCTATTCGGCGGTTACAAGCGCGCCTGAACTTGCCGCGCTCAAAGCCGACATCGACCGCATCCGGTCGACCTTCGACGAACTCGACGACATCATCGGTGTTACCAAATCCAACGCCATGTTCAGTCGGCTCGGTGACGAGCTGAAGGCAATGGGGCTGTCGATCCCATTCGACAGGATAGGCGACAGGCTGCTTCCGGCCGATCTGAGCAATCTCGACATTGGCAGCGTGTTCCGCAACTTCGGTGGCGCTAAGCTCGATCGGCTCTTCAAGGGATACAAGATCCCCGACGGCGTGCGGGACGCCATCAAGATTACCCACGACTTCGATAAAAAGCAGGCCCGCGCCTGGGTACAGGTCGATATCGCCGCGCCCTTCCCTGGGCGTCGCAGTCTGTTCTCGCTGGGTGTTTTCAAGGCCGATTTTGTTGACATGCAACTGACCGGCCGCGTCCGCCTGGAGGCAGCGAGCAGCGAGGACAAGGTCGCGATCACCGGGTTCGGCCGCATTGCTACGACGCTCGACACAGTCGTTAGCGGCCAGTCGATGGTCAAATTCGAAAAGTTTGGGCTCGAGTTCACCAAGGAAAAGGGGCTCGACGTTCAGTTCGACCCCAAGAACGCCAAACTCAATCCGCAGTTCAAGTGGATACAGGACTTCCTGTCTAGTTTGTTCCCGGAGCTCGGTGGAGGCTTCGACTGGATACGCGAGAACGGCATTCCAGTCGGAATACAGCATGACTTCGTATTGCCGCCACTTTCCTTGACATTCGGCACGAGCGGCGTGTCTAACATCTCGCTCGCGAACCACTTCAAGCTGGTGGCGTTCCCCGATTTCATCATCGCCGATCGTTTCAACCTCTCCAGCGTCGAGCGCCCCTTCATCTTCTCGGTGTTCATCATCGGGGGCACCGGTTACCTGCAGGTCGAGGCGGAATACAATCCGGTCCGCGACCAGCTGATGGTGCTTGTCGAGGCGGGAGCCGGCGGTTCGGCCCAGCTTGCATTCGCCTTTGGCCCGTTCATCGGCCAGGTCTTCATCACCATTTCCGGGGTGCTTTCCTATCGCAAACTGCTGGGCAAGTCGGGAGGCGGCCTGTCCATTTCGATGGTGCTGGTGATTACCGGCCAGGTCGATGTGTGTGGGATCGTCACGGTAGGGATCACGCTGATGCTGCGCATGTCTTATCGCGACAACGGCCAAGTCGATGCGGACGGCACGCTCACGGTCACTACCCGCATCAGCCGTTTCTTCAAGATAACCGCCCGCGGACAGGTGAAATACAAGGTGCGCGGCGGCAAGTCCGAGACCTCGTCGTCGGGAAGTGTAACTCCCTCCCTCGCCAAGCTCGCAGAGGGAGCCAGGCGGCTCGAAAGCGCGGGGGCTTAAATGACCGGCATACCGATCATCCATTGCCAGGTCGAACGTGAGCCTACGACCTTTCACGCCTCGGACCTTGCTGAAAAGACGTTCACCTTCTCCGTCAATCTGGCGTTTTAGGTGAGGGCGGAAAAGGATGAAGACCTTGAACAGGACGAGATTGACGGCGAAGCGCTCTATCGGGCGTTTTACGCAAGCCTAGCTGACGTAAAGTTCTGGCTGTTCCAGTATAGCAGCCCTGACCAGCCGCTCGCGTTCCGGATGCAACTTCCACAAGTGTCGGAGAAATTCTTCGACCCAAGCGCGTTTTGCGACTGGCTGGCAAGCCGCAGATCCCAAGCCGTTTCCGCGGCAGGAAAGCGATATCGCTTCTGGACGACGCTCGGAGACGCGAGTGTCAGCGACGCCTCCGATGAGACCCGCACGACCGCATTTATAAGCTCTCGAACCGTGGCGGCGTGGGATGCGCCGGTAGGACATAAGATCGGGGTAACCCACCTTGTGCGACTTCCGGCCCACTCCGACGGCAATATATTCCTGCTTCCAGCTCTCGTTGAGCCCGCCCCCCGGCCAGTGTTCGTATCAACGACGGGCGACACGTACGATTTCGCGTACAAGCTGGGAATCGGCGACCTTTCGGTAGAGGCCCGAACCGAAGTTTTCGATCCTTGGACCAATCCGTCGGACAAACCCGACCCGATCGCCACTGCCACCGCCAAAGGGGACAGAATTGAGGATCCCGATGTCGACCAAAACGGCTTTCTGAAGCTCAATCCCTACGCAGAAGAGCTCAGTCGCTATCTCGGCAACTTCGAGGGGCGGGCGACCACCCTGCCCGCGGCGACGAGTGGGTTGCTCCCTGGTGAAACGGTGGTCGTCTCCGTCGGCTCGCTCGACGCTGGCGGGGAGACGATCAACGGAATGGACGCGCTGGAGAAGCTGATCGGCCTCTCGCAAGCCAATTGGGGGGCGGCTGTCTGGTACGCGACCGCTCGACTGGTGGGCGCACTCGATCCGTGGGTTATTGCGCTGATGCAGCCTGGCGATGACAGCAACGACGTTGCCGGAGACGTCCTTGCCAATCTCATCATCGAAATTCTCGATGCGCTCGACGAGGCTCGGGCGGTGGGAATGGACGTTCCCGACCCGGAGCCAAACGAGATCGTCGAGAAGATTCGTGTTCTTCTCAGAAACCGCTGCGCGCTGGTCGAGGGTGGGCCGGTCGATCTGCTGTCCCGCTCGCTGCACCATATCTTCGGCATCACGCCGGCGATCCGTGCGACGAACGAAAAAAAACAAAGCGTAATCGCTTCGGATCAGCCGGTCAGCGCATTGGTTCCCCTGCTCCTCGACGGGTACCACGGCGATGCAAACGGAGTGCCCCCGGCGGATGCGCTCGAATTTCTCAAGAAGATTGTTGGCCATACCGCTGAGACGCTCACAGCAGCCCTGTCTGAACTGGAGCAGTTGCTGCACGACGAGGCCGGCGCCGAGCGTGCCCTGATCCGGCTGTTCGAAGTGGCCGAGTTCGGGGCGGAGCGCTTCCCGGTGCAACTGGCAACCGCTCTAGAAGGCACGCCGTCAGCCGCGCTGGTTGAAGCGATCGAGACCGGTTGGACAAAGTACCGCGCTATCCTGGACGGCCCTTTCAACGGCGATGAAGCAGTGAGGCGTGCCGCGGCAGGCGCGGTCACCCGGGAGTTGCTGAAAGGTGCGAGTGCCACGGTATCGGTGGATGACCTGACGGCTCGCGTTCGCCAAGCCGACTATCATGCCCGCCGGTTCGGTTTCGGTGACTACGCAACTTACCCAAACGGCAAGCTCGGCTTCGACAGCATTGTCAACGTTCTGGTTAAGCCCAGCGGGAGGCCCACACCGCCAGACTTTGCGCAACGTCTCCGCGAGGCGTATCTTGATGCAGCGCCGTCCACTGAGCCGCCGTCGAACGGCCGTTTCATTCCGGATCCCGCGCCAAGGCCATTGGCGCTGCAGATCGCGTCCGGCATCGAGGCTGATAAACTCGACATCTTCGCACGTTCATTCAATGGCATCTGCGTCGCTGTTCGCCGACTCGACGCGCCTGATCAGCCTTGGTCTTATGCCAACCTTGCCGACCTTTCATGGAAAAAGGGCGGCGAAGAGAATGGCGTTCTCCACCCAAACCTGCCCGGCGTCACCAACGGGCGTGGCACCATGTTCCTGGCCTATGAAGGCGTTCCGTTCGCGGGCCGACCAGCCCCCGAGGCTCTCAAGCATGGCGGTATGCGGCCGATCGCAGCCGAACGGTTCTACGACTACGGGCCACACAATTTTGACGCGATGGACTTTGCGAAGGCTCCGCGGCTTGCCTATGGCAGATGGTTCGAGAGCTTCAGTTTCGTCGCCACCAACGCCGGAACCATACCGCGGGGCTTGCAGCTCAGCGATGGAAGGCCCTGGATGCCGGCCATCGAAATCGAGCAGTTAATCGACGGCAAGGACGAATCAGGCGTTCCCTGGGAGCAGCCGGTTGTCCTTCCCTATCCTTCCAGCCGGCGAACCGCCATCAACCAGATGTCGAGCATTGAAAGCCGGGCTAGTGGTCGACCGGGTCGCATCGGCGCGGGCCTCAAGAACGTCTATCCGCTGAGCAAGGACTACTCGCGGCTGGGCATGCTTTCATCGAACAAGCTGCCTGGTAGCCTGGACCTATTTCGTGACAGCGACGGTGTCGGACGCATGAGCTTTCCGGCCCATATCAGTTCTGGGCTGCATTGGACCCTCGATGAGATCGAATGCTCGGCCGAGACGGGGCCCCTCGAAATTCGCATCTTTGACCGCCCGCCAAGTGGTCCTGACGATACTGGCATTGCGACGCTACCTATAAAGCAGGGGGTCGCCGCGTATTCGAGGCTCGAACTCTATCTTGAGGACGTTCCCAAACCACCCGCGGCTCCGGCAAACGTCCTTCCAATCCGTTTCGTGAAGCTGTTCTCCGTCGACGCTGACGGTAAAAGAACGGAGCTGCTTGCGCGTCCGATAGCATTCGGGGAGAAGCTTTGCTGGATGCGGTTGATACTCGAGGACAAAGGTGCGGGTCCCGTTTCATGGTCGTTTGTCGATCCCGATGGGCACCGTCGAGCGGGCCAAGCTGCGCCGCTGCTGTTGTTCGCGCCGAACAGCGACGAGCCGTGGCCCGAAGGCTTTAGCGATCCCGTCGAGCAGACCGTTCGAACACCGCGGGTGTTATACGAGGATTTCAGGCGCTGGATGGCCACCGAAGAGTTAGCCAAGGAAGCCTACGGAGCAGAAAAAGCCAAGTGGGAGCGGTTGATCGAACTGCTCAGCTTCGCCAGTTCGATGCGGCACCTCGACAAGAGGCTGGGCGCATTGCTGGACACGCTGCCGGATCCCGCCGTCCGCTTTGTTGTTCTCGAACTGCAGGCGACCGACAGCCTGACAAAAATACCTGCGCCCCCCATCCCCCTGGAATATCCAGTACCGTGGCTCCATCAGAGCTTTGGAAGCCTCGATCTTACCATCGGCGATCCACCGATCGTGGACAACGAGGACGGCGATGCTGAAGATGAGAAAGAAGAGGCGAGATGGATCGAGGATTTGATCACTGGCGTCTTGGCACCCCTTGATCAGTATTTCAGCTTCAAGCTCACGCTGCAACCTGGCGCTGACCTGCGTCTCAGTTCAACCAGCGGCTCGGCGTTTGTTGCCGCCAACCCTCCAGGCTGCGTTGCCCTCTACAGCGCCAGTGCGTTGGTCCCTCTTATGTACTTCAAAGCGCAGGGGAACCACCCTCCTGTCATCGACACGCGCCTGCTGCAATTTGCGACCCGAAGCATGGCCGGCTTTGCGGCTTTCGATGCGGGCGCCATAAAGATCGAAACCATGTACGATGGCATGGCATCGCTTACCAAGGGCGACAATGAGGTTGCCATCGAACTGGTCTCAGCCATGATATCGGCCCGCCCGATGCCCGATACGCGCCGATACGATATCGTGACCAATTCAACCATCGACGCACGGCTGCGCAACTTTTGGCGGCTCATCGCCGAAATTGAAGTGACGACACAGCGTTGGCGCCCGACCGGCCGACCCGTTTATCAGTATGTCAGGCCACGCGATTACGCCATCGAAACCGCGACTGCAGGTGTTCACCCTGCGCTTCCTCTTAGTCCGCTCAGCAGACTCGATACCGACGCTCACCGAAATATCGACCGGTTCGAGCGGGAGGCTTATTTCGACCGTTCCGACGCCGATGCCCACACGCCGCCTGCCCAACGTCTGGAGCCCCTGCCCGCGTCCACCGTGCTGCAGGAGTTTCCGTGGGACGGCGGCGGAGCCACTTACTTCCGGCACCGCTTCACTCTGCGCTCTCGCTACGCTGATGCGCTCAGTGCGAGGCGCGCCGCTTCGGCATGGCGCTCCCTTTCCGAAAACCTTCCGACCCGTGCGCACAGCTGGACGATGCGCGTCGCGATGCTGGCAGAACTGTCGCGCCAGAAGCTGACACAACCACAGCTGAGAGGGCTCATTCCGCTGACCGTGGCGCCGTCAGGGGATGAGCGACGTCAGGTGGCACCTCCTGTGGCGGTGATCCTGCAGGAGCCTCCGTTTGCACGCGGCGGACTCGCGGATCGCGTAACCGCCGAAATACGGACAGGGTTCGGCTACGGCTTCGAGAACGGCGCCAATCCAGTAAAGATCCTGGATTCCCGCAAGGAAGCGGGGCCGAATCCGCAGAAGGATTACCGTCCACTGCCCGCTGAGCGGGCCCTGGCCTTGGCGTTGCGCTGCGAAGGCCCAATGGGTTTGACTTTCGACGCGGAGGCGGGGTCCGCTCCTGCGCTGGCGAACTCAATGATGCTGGTGCGCCCGTTTGCCCTGGACAACGTCGAGGATCCATTGGATCTGCAGGAGGCGGAGATTGGCGTGGCCACGCGCCGCTACATTGATCCGCATTGGTTGACCGGGATTTCCCGTCAACTGAGCGACGGTGAACAAGCTCGGATTGAGCCGCTGGACCGTTCCTGGTGGATCGAGATCGGAGCAGGAGATGCCGAGCTCGCCTATCAACTGGAAACAGGCAAGCCCGTAGAGATTCTCCGGATAAGCCGAAAAGGCAGTGTGGTATCGGTCTGGGTGAAAAAAGGCCCGATCGACGGCGGCGTTGGCGCAGACGACGACGCCATCGAAATCGGCCGTTTCGACTTGTCCAAGGGCGGCAGCCCGAAAATTCTCCATCAACAAATCACACCGGGAAACTTCGTCGTTTCGGTTCTGGTCGATACAGGCCCAGGCTTGACCGACGAGGGCGAAAGCAATGTCCCGGTCGTGTTGAGCAGTTTCAGCTGGTCATTGCCGAAAGAGAACTCCGCGTCTCCGGACCAAGAGGCACCCGAGGCAGCCTCGGCTCAGCTGATATGCTCGATTACAGGGTCGGAGGCGACGATCTGGGAGACGATGGCCAGTGACTCAACCGCCGTGCGGTGGATTGAGATCAGCCGCAACTTCGATTATCTCAACCGCCTCGCGGAAGGAGAGGATCAACGGCAGCAGGCGTCGTCTATCCGCGCTGAATTGCTCAACGCCGAGATAGAGAACAACGGCGTTTCGTTTCATACGGTTGGAAACAACATCGCGACGCGGCTCTGTAGCTCGACGATCGGAAATCCTTATGGCATTGAACTGCACCGTCATTTGGCGGTCGTGTCATCTTCGTTCATCAAGGAACTTGGCCGGCCGGTCGAGAAGTTCGGTCGCGCTGCCATAGTCGTTGGACCGCCGATCCGCTTTGCCGCCGCGA
>ERZ778020.1673-NODE-1673-length-18193-cov-48.007939_pt1 | contig 18193 bp, 16 predicted proteins | sample MGYA00375750_ERZ778020 | MGnify/ENA primary metagenome ERZ778020 (study PRJEB29350, sample SAMN05389818) | bioreactor metagenome | isolation source: Ammonium sulfate bioreactor | place: South Africa: University of Cape Town | collected 2014-03-17 ...
CTCATGGCCTTCAGCGTGTCGCATGACCATGCTCGTCAGGAGCAGGTCTGGGAGACCCTCCGCAATAGCTGGCAGAAAGAGCCGTTTCAGATTCGGCGCATGCTGACCGAGACCACGGTCCGCGCCTCTGACAAGCGCGCCGTCTTCGTCGGCATCGGCGCCTATGAGGCAGCGGGCGGCACGGTTCTGCGCGACCTGTTCGAGTCCGACGATGGCGGCTGGCTCCAAGACGTCGGTCTTCTCGATCGCCTCGTCTCCGAAAAGCTGACGGCGATCGCCGACGAGATCGCGAGCCACGGCTGGCAATGGGTCGAAGCCGCCGTCAGCATTCCCTACGGCGTCACGCATGGTCTCCGCGAGATCGAAGGCGTTCCGATCGACATCACCGCGGAGGAGCAGGCGACGCGCGATGCGCTGCAGGACGAGCTCGACCGCCTGGTTGCCGAGTATGAGGACGCGGATGAGCTTCCGGACGAAGTCGATGCCCGACTGGGTGAGATCGAAGCGGCCATCGAAGCCCTCGACAATCGTCCTGTCCGCTACGACCCGGACGAGGTCGCCATCGCCGGCGTGTTCGTCAGCATCGATGCCGACGGTTCGCTTTCCATCGATCGCGGCTACGTCCGCCCCGAAGATGAGCGGCCGGTCGAGATCGTGGATGGCGATACGCGGGACGAAGAGGTCGACCCTGACACCGGCGAAATCCGCACGCCGACCATGCAGCGCGCGGTCATCACGATCGGCGGCCAGCCGGTCCAGACCGAAGACGAGGACGAAGATGACGGCATCAAGCCACTGCCCGAACGCCTCGTCATCGAGCTGACCGCCCATCGCACACTCGCCCTGCGCAATGCGTTGGCGGAAAATCCCCACGTCGCGATGACGATGTTGCTGCACAGGCTCCTCAGCGACACGTTCGTCCACACCAACCCGACCGGTTGCCTCGAAGCGAATGTTCGCCACATCTTCTTCTCGGCCCAGTCCGAGGAGCTGAAGGACAGCCCTTCCGCCCAGGCGGTGAATGATCGCCACGAACGCTGGGGGGATCATGTTCCCGCCGACGATCAGGCTCTCTGGGACTGGCTGACCAATCTCGATGACGGCACGCGCATGGAGCTGCTGGCCCTTTGCGTCAGCTACGGCGTCAATGCGCTGTTCGAACGTCCGAACCCATATTCCGGCTCGGGCGTCAGTCAGCACGGTCTCGACGTGCGCATGGCACAGGCCGATCGTCTCGCGCGCGCGACCGGGATGAACATGGTGGCTGCGGGCTGGAAGCCCACGGTCGGCAACTATCTCGGCCGCGTGACCAAGCCTCGGATTCTGGAGGCTGTCCGTGAGGGCGCCGGCGAACGGGCCGCCCAGCTCATCGACCACATGAAGAAGGGCGACATGGCCAAGGAGGCCGAACGCCTGCTGGCCGACACCGGCTGGCTGCCCGAGCCGCTGCGCATGTCGGATGACACCGCTCCCGCCGACGCGCAGCCCGCCGTACCGGAGAGTGGCGACGAGGAGCTGCCGGCATTCCTCGCCGATGAAGGCGAGGACGATGACCTGGCCGAGGCCGAAGACGACGAACCGGCGGCCATCATCGCAGCCGAATAGCATCTTGGCGCGGGGCGGATCGGCCGCCCCGCGCACTCCTTCAGTCCCCTCCCAGCCTAGCCTCGCGCCGAGCTTTCTCGTTTCAGGAGCCTGTCATGGCCGAATACTTCCCCCATTTCTCGTGCGCGCTCGATGTCGGCACACCCCAAAATGCCGCCCGTGCGCTCGACCTCTACAACACGCTTTCCACAGAAGGCGCATCCGAGGAGCCTCCTCCCGAGGGCTACCTGCTCTCGATCGAGCCAGAGCATGAAGGCACGAAGCTCTGGATGCGCGATGATATCACCGGCGAACCCGAGCGGCTTATCCAATCCGTGAAGCGCTGCGCCGTGGGTTGCGACAGCGGCGACTACATCTTCACTCCCTTCGGCCATCTCGCCGATGGAATCCCTATGACGCCTATCTGCCGCCAGACCCCAGCGATGCGGCGGTTTTCGTGCGCCCTGAGCCGCGCGGGGAAGCTCAATGATCCGGCGATGAGATCGCCGATGGCCCCGGTTTCAATTCTACACAGCGCCCTGCCTTCAGGCCGGGCGCTTTTTTATGCCAGTTTTCGAGAGCGAGAGGGCAGCGGGGACGGGATGAGTCCGGGCGGTTCGAGAGAGAGCGCCTGCCGGGCTTTGCCGTTCCCGCTCTCCCGAGGATATCCCCATGACCATCCTGTTGCCCGTGGCCGCCGCGCCCGTTGCTCATGCGCCCAACATTCTTTCCGCCGCTCACGATTTGCTCGGCCATCTCGAACGTGGCGACCGTATCGATATATCGCGGCTTCGCGCTGCGATGGAGGTCGCGTTCGGCGCCTCTGATGCGACCGGCGTCTGGGATTGGAAGGCCGCCTACGAGGCCTGCGAGGTCGCCACCGTTCTGTTTCTCCGCAAATACGGAAAGGCGCTGTTCCGTAAATCCGCATCCCCGGCGGCACGGCTTTCCACGCTGTCGAAAATCACCGGCCTGTTGCCGACCCATACCCGCCGCTCAGAGGAGAGCCAGGCGCTCCAGCAATTCTCGACGCCGATCCCGCTCGGCCTTGCCGTGGTGACGGCTGCGGCCATCGCGCCGGACGATATCGTGCTGGAACCTTCGGCTGGTACTGGGCTGCTCGCCATCCTGGCATCAACGGCCGGTGCTTCGCTGATCCTCAACGAACTGGCGGAGGTCCGCGCCGATCTCCTCAACTCCTTGTTCCCAGCCCTCGCCATCACGCGCTACGACGCCGCGCAGATCGATGATCATCTCGATAGCGCAGTCGTGCCGTCCGTCGTATTGATGAACCCGCCGTTCTCGGCCATGGCCAATGTCGCCGGCCGCGTTGCGGATGCCGGATTTCGCCACATCTCCTCAGCCTTGAACCGCCTTGCGCCAGGCGGCCGGCTCGTGGCGATCACCGGCGCCAATGTCAGGCCGGACCTGCCGGACTGGCATGACGCGTTCGTGCGCATGCAGGAGCGCGGCAGCGTCATCTTTTCCGCTGCGATCGCCGGTTCGATCTACGCCAAGCACGGCACGACGTTTCCCACCAGACTGACCGTCATCGACAAGACGCCCGCCTCCGACCCGACCGTGCTGCCGGCATCAGCCGGTACCGCCCCCGACGCGGCGACACTGCTTACCTGGATCGAGCGGGACATTTCGCCCCGTCTGCCTGTCACGCTCCCGGCGGCTTCTACTCAGCCGGTTGCCACGGCGCCGAAGACGGTGCGCGGCTATCTCGCTCGTACCGCTGTCGTTCGCACGGTGCCGGCGAGCGACCCGGAGGGTGTCGAACTTGCGTATGACACGATCGACTGGGCACCTTCCGACGACGCGCACCTGACCGACGCGATCTATGAAGAATACGGATTGCAGTCGATCCGCATTCCCGGCTCGCAGGCACACCCGACCAAGCTCGTTCAGTCAGCTGCCATGGCGAGTATCGCGCCGCCGAAGCCGAGCTACCGGCCGACCCTGCCGACGAACATTCTCGGCCTGCTGTCCGACGCCCAGCTTGAGACCGTGATTTATGCGGGCGAGGCGCACAGCGACTATCTCGCTGGATGGTGGACGGTCGATGAGACCTTCGATGTCGTCAAGGCTGCGCCCGTTGACGCGACTGACACCGTTCGCTTCCGCCGCGGCTTCATGCTCGGCGACGGCACCGGCGCTGGCAAAGGCCGCCAGTCCGCCGGCATCATTCTCGACAATTGGCTCCAGGGCAGGCGCAAGGCGGTCTGGATCAGCAAGTCCGACAAGCTGATCGAGGACGCACAGCGCGACTGGTCCGCGCTGGGCATGGAGCGCCTGCTGGTCACACCCCTGTCGCGCTTCCCGCAGGGCAAGCCCATCGCGCTGTCGGAAGGCGTCCTATTTGCAACCTATGCCACGCTGCGCTCCGACGACCGTGGCGAAAAGGTTTCGCGTGTCCGGCAGATCGTCGAATGGTTGGGCTCCGATTTCGACGGAGTGATCATTTTCGACGAGAGCCACGCGATGCAGAATGCCGGTGGCGGCAAGGGAGAACGGGGCGATGTCGCCCCCTCGCAGCAGGGTCGCGCCGGGCTCCGGTTGCAGCACGCCTTGCCGAATGCGCGCGTCGTCTATGTCTCCGCCACCGGCGCCACCACGGTCCACAATCTCGCCTATGCCCAGCGGCTTGGCCTGTGGGGTGGCGAGGATTTCCCCTTCGCCACGCGCGCGGAATTCGTGGAGGCGATCGAAGACGGCGGTGTTGCGGCGATGGAAGTGCTGGCCCGTGACCTGCGCTCGCTCGGACTCTACACGGCCCGATCGCTCTCCTACGACGGCGTGGAATACGAACTGGTCGAACACCAGCTCACCGATGAACAGCGCCGCATCTACGACGCCTATGCCGGCGCCTTCGCCATCATCCACAATCACCTCGACGCGGCGATGGAGGCCGCCAACATCACCGGCTCGACCGGCACGTTGAACCGGCAGGCGAAGTCGGCCGCCCGCTCCGCGTTCGAGTCCGCGAAACAGCGCTTCTTCGGGCATCTGCTCACGTCGATGAAAACGCCGACCCTGATCCGTTTCATCGAAGGCGATCTCGATGCGGGCCATGCCGCCGTGATCCAGATCGTTTCGACCGGCGAAGCTCTGATGGAACGTCGCCTGGCCGAGATCCCGACCGAGGAATGGAACGACGTGCGCGTCGACATCACGCCGCGCGAATATGTTCTCGACTATCTCGCCCATTCCTTCCCGGTGCAGCTCTACGAGCCCTTCACCGACGGCGAGGGCAATCTGTCGTCTCGTCCGGTCTATCGCGATGGCCAGCCCGTCGAGAGCCGCGAAGCCGTCGCGCGTCGCGACGAGCTGATCGAGCGCCTCGCATCGCTTCCGCCCGTGCCGGGCGCGCTCGACCAGATCGTGCAGCGCTTCGGCACCGACATGGTGGCTGAGGTGACGGGCCGATCTCGTCGCATCGTCCGCAAGCCGGGTGTCGGCGCCATGGGCGACCGTCTGGCCGTCGAAAACCGCGCCCCGTCCGCGAACCTCGCGGAGACAGCCGCCTTCATGGATGATCTGAAGCGCGTGCTCGTGTTCAGCGACGCCGGCGGCACCGGCCGCAGCTACCATGCGGAGTTGTCGGCGAAGAACCAGCGGCTGCGCGTGCACTACCTGCTCGAACCGGGCTGGAAAGCCGACGCCGCTATACAGGGCCTCGGGCGCACCAACCGAACGAACCAGGCGCAACCGCCGCTCTTCCGTCCGATCGCGACCGACGTGAAGGCGGAGAAGCGCTTCCTCAGCACAATAGCCCGGCGACTCGACACGCTCGGCGCGATCACACGCGGTCAGCGTCAGACTGGCGGCCAAGGTCTGTTTCGCCCCGAGGACAATCTGGAATCCTGCTATGCCCGCGACGCGCTACGCCAGCTCTATCTTTTGATCGTGCGCGGCAAGATCGACGGCTGCCCGCTCCATCGCTTCGAGACCTCCACCGGCCTCAAGCTGATGGACGACAACGGCATCAAGGACGAGCTGCCGCCGATCACGACCTTCCTGAACCGGCTGCTGGCGCTCACCATCGAGCTGCAAGGCATCCTCTTCGCCGCCTTTGAACAGCTTCTGGATGCGAAGGTGGCGGGCGCGATCGCCAGTGGCGTCTATGACGTCGGCCTGGAAACCCTGACGGCGGAAAGCTTCGTCATCACCGATCGCATGACGATTTACACCCACCCTGCATCGGGCGCGGAAGCCCGGTTGCTGACGATCACCCAGCGCGAACGCAATCGTCCGCTGTCGCTCGACGACGCGCTTGGCTGGCTGGGTGATCGCGGCGCGACGCTGCTGGTCAATGAGCGCTCCGGTCGAGCCGCCGTGCAGATCCCCGCGCCATCGCTCATGCTGGACGACGGCGAGATCGAGCGCCGCGTTCGGCTGATTCGGCCCATGGAACATCACCATGCTTCGTTGAAGTCGATGGCAGAGAGCCATTGGACGGAGGCCGACCAAAGCACTTTCGCCGCGGCCTGGTCCCGCGAACTCGGCGATGTGCCAGCCTTCACCGAGAGCACCATCCACATCGTCGCGGGATTGCTGTTGCCGGTGTGGAAGCGCCTGCCGAACGAGTCGACCCGCGTGTATCGACTTCAGACCGACGATGGCGAGCGCATCATCGGTCGCCGCGTCTCTCCGGCCTGGGCCGCGAACGCCGCGTCGACCGGCGCCCCCGACCTGTCGGCTGACGCTGCCCATGCGGCTCTCATCCACGGGCGGACGATCCTCGACCTCGCCGACGGGCTCCAGCTCCGCCGCGTGCGTGTCATGGGCGCGAACCGCATCGAGCTGTCCGGCTTCACGGAGGCGATGCGCGACCGCCTTCGCGCCTATGGCCTCTTCACCGAAATCATCTCCTGGTCGCTTCGGTTCTTTGTGCCGATCGACACTACGGGGCCCGCTGTGCTCGGAAAGCTGCTCGACACCTATCCGGTGGCCCGCATCGGCGAGCGGGAGGCTGCGTGATGGCCCGGCGCGACGCCTCCGATCTTGCATTCCGTCTCGGCCAACAGGCCGAGGCGGTGTGCAAACGCTATCTTGCGGCCGGCCGTCGACAGGGCAACTACTGGCAGGTTGGCGATGTTCGCAACACGCCGGGCCGATCCATGTTCGTGCGCTTGAAGGACACCACGAAAGGACCTGCCGGCAAATGGACGGATGCAGCGACCGGCGAGCATGGCGATCTGCTCGACGTGATCCGTGAATCGCTAAACCTCATCGATTTCGCCGACGTCGCGGAAGAGGCCCGCATGTTCCTCAGCATGCCGCCTCCCGATCCCGAACCCGCGCCGAAACATCACGCTCGCACCGCAGCACCATCGGGGTCTGCTGAGGCCGCACGCCGGCTGGCTGCCATGTGTCAGCCGATCGGCGGCACGCTCGTGGAAGCGTATTTGCACGGACGCGGAATTACGGCTTTGCACGGATGTGGAAACCTACGCTTCCACCCTCGCTGCTATTATCGGCCCGACGAGCACAGCCCGACCGAGATCTGGCCGGCCATGGTCGCCGTCGTCACCGATCTCTCCAACACGATCACCGGAGCACATCGGACCTGGCTCGCCCCGGACGGCTCCGGGAAGGCGCCGATCGACATTCAGCGGAAAGCGATGGGCGACCTTCTCGGGCATGCGGTCCGCTTCGGACCATGCGGCGAAGTGCTCGCGGCCGGCGAAGGTATCGAAAGCGTGCTGTCGGCCCGTGAGGTCATGCCCGGCATGTCGGCGGCCGCAGCGCTTTCCGCGGCGCACCTCGCTGCCATCCAGTTCCACGATGCGCTTCGCCGGCTCTACGTCGTCCGCGACAATGATCACGCCGGGGACGGTGCGCGAAACACGCTGATCGAACGGGCGAACGCGGTCGGGATCGAGGCGATTGCCCTGTCACCTATGCTCGGGGACTTCAACGAGGATCTCCGCATCTACTGCCGTGACGCAGTGATGGCGCATATCCGGGTGCAACTCGTACCGCAGGACGTCGCCCGCTTCATGCTCCTGGCAGCGTGAATCGTTGGGATGAACGGTGGCGGCGCGCGGCCGCCGTCATCTCGCATGGATGCCCGATCCGTTGGAGAGGACCGCGCCTCGGCCTTCGAGAGGGCGATCGACCCACATGCGGTTCGGACAGGCAATGCCTGCGGCCGACTATTTTCCGGCGGCGGCCGAGGCCGCCTTTCCATCGCGAAGCAAAATAGCCGGCCTCCGGCATCCTCCGCTGTCGCTCCGGCCCGGCGCGCGCGCCGGGTGCAGGTCCGCTCCGCATGTGGGCTCCGTCGCCATGAAGGCCGCGACGGTCGCGGTCCAGCCAACGGAGCATCCCATGCGCGAGCACGACGACTACGAACCCCACCATGATTCGTCACCCACCGATCACGTCCTCAATGAATTGCAGCTCCACGGCTACCGCCCCTTCGCTGACGAGCCCGACCAGCGTCTCCTGCCCGACGGTAATCAGGTCGCAGGCGCGGTTGCCGACATCTTCGACGCCCTGATCTCGACCCTGGAGGACACCCGCCTCGAACCCGACCTCGACGATCTCCTCTGGTCGACCGTCAACGTTTTCCACCGCGCCGCCGAGCGGATCGCCCGAGAACTCGATGACAACGAGCAGGCGCAGAAGCGCTCGCAGCGGCAGCAGGACGGCAGTGAGGTGAAATCTGTCGAACTCGAGCGCCAGATCGGCGAGGGCAAGACGCTCATCGAACGGCAAAACGCTTTCGAGCTGATGCGCGACCAGGCCGCCGAGCACTACGAACGCCAGATCGGCAAACCTTGGCTCCCTCGCACCGGCTCAAAGGTCAACCATCGCAACCTTACCTCAGCGATGATCGACAGCCGCGACTTCCTGATGGCGAAGAAGAGAGCCGAACAGGAAGTCCTCCTGCCGCCAGGACCGAAGATCGTCGTCACCGGCGGGCTGAATTTCAACGACCACCCGTTGATCTGGGCCAAGCTCGATCGGGTGCATGAGAAGCACCCGGACATGGTGCTGGTTCACGGCAAATCCCCGAAGGGCGCCGAAAAGATCGCATCGTTGTGGGCCAAGAATCGCAACGTCCCGCAGATAGGCTTCGCACCCGACTGGACGAAGCACGGTCGCGCCGCACCCTTCAAGCGCAACGACGAGATGCTCTACATCGTGCCGAAAGGCGTGATGCATTTCCCCGGCACGGGCATCAACGACAACCTCGCCGACAAAGCCAAGAAGCTCGGCATCCCGGTATGGAAGTTCCGAGACGCGTAGCGCCGCCCTCAACAGCTGCGTCAAGAATGGGGCGGATTCCGGCCCGACGGCTTCTGGGCGACGAATCTAGAAAAGCGGAAATTCAGTTGGCCGCTCCACTCCGACGGCAACGCGCCCCGTTGCCGCCGTTCAAGCAAGCCCGTCGAGTCCTTAAGAGCGGACGTTCCCGTTGAGAGTGGAAGGCGACTCGATTGAAGGAGTTGCCGTTAGTCCGCTCCCGTTCTTGCGCTCAGAGCTCAGGATGCGGACACAGGCATCTATCCCTGAAGCCTCCCAATCCGGCCAATAATCACCGAAGAAAGCCGTATCTGCCGAGCAGAAGCCGAACGTATTCGGGTGTTATTTCGTAAACCTGCCTCGAAACGAGCGCGCCGTCAGGATGCGCTTGGATGTGCTCACCGCTTTCGACGTCGTAATAATTGAGAGCGATTTCTGCGGGCCATGGGAATTTTGGGTCAAATGGCACCTCTGCATATGGATTGAAATAGACCTGAAGGCCATCCAAATGGGTTTCACAATGAAACGATGAGTGCTGAATAATCACATCTGCACCGCCGATCTGATGTTCGCCCTCTCGTCGTAGCGTGAGGAGGTAGTTCAGCGCAGCGAGCTGAAACCGATGCGTCCCGACCTGCCAGAGCTCCGAACCGGGCGCAATCCTAGCCTTGTCGATCACTCTATAACGGGTCGATCGGACGAGCCTATCAATCTTGCTTTCGACGACTGCTTTCCCAAAGGTTCCTACCGTAGAGAAGAAAACAGCGCTGATCTCTTTGCACGAGTCGTTCGTGAAAACTCCCATCTCAACTTGCGCACCCGAAGGCTTCTGAAGCGAGGTTATCTTGTCTTGCTTTCCTAGGTCTGGCCCTTCGAGCGCAGGTGGCGCCAAGCCAAAAAGTACCATATTGATAAGTTCGTTGTTCTGAGTGAGCGAAAGGTCGCTATCGAAGGGGGCGATTGCAATGACAAATGGCCGCCCCCGCACGTGGCGCATCGAGGAATACGAGTGCTTGTTTCCATTGCTTCCGCGGTAAAGGCCCAGCTTGTCCCTAATCTTCCCAGCAAGTTTCAGAGCGCCACGGGTTTTGGAGTCTTGCTCGTTGAAGGTCTTCTGCTGCATCGCGGTCGGAGGCTGGTCGGAGACGACAGCCTCGATGTTGAACTCGTAGTTTCCGGGCCCTCGGACTAAGAAATCCGGCGCTGACTTTGAAAAGTCGACACTGCATCCCAAATCGATCAGCGCTCTGTTCAGATAGAGCTCCCACATCGAGGAATTAAACGTCGTCTGAAATTCGTTGATGAATTTCTGACTCTCCCCCCTCCGATCCAGCAGGCCAGTTGCCCAGCTTTGAATGATGGGTTTGGCTTTTGCGTAGTCAGGGTCGGCCGAGATGAGACGAAAGTGATTGTGGAGTTTTCCTTCCCTGAATCGTGGAGTAAATAAGTCCAACATTCATGTGCCCTTCGTGTGTTTCAGTCGCGCACCGCGCCCTATCGCTGTCTTAGACCGCTGAAATCTAACACTGAGCAGCTTCGCCGACGATCATGCGCGGGCCGTCGGCGAGCGCTGCCGATCAGCAGTTAGGCGACCACCGGTACAAGGGTATCGCGCCAGTGCGCGAGATAAGCGCGGTGATCCTGAAGGTGCGCAAGCTCAGTGGGACCTGCGAGTGCAATCATGAGGTCGGCCATTTCAATGGCGGTTGGCAACGTCATGCATGGCGAGGGAAGGTCCAGCCCGAGGACCCGTCTGCGATGCCGATCCGCATGAAAGGCGCGACGTTCGAGGCTGAGAACGCCGCCATTTTCAAGGTAGATTAACTCCTCGCCGAGGAAGCGGAGTCTGCCATCGTGTAGTGAGGCAAGGATCGATTGCCGGTACTCCCACGGAGCCTCGTGAAACTGCTTGAGGACGGTGAGGTCGTTGTCGGCGGTGAAGGCATCGAATATCTGTTGCTCGACGTGCGGCGAAGACGGGTAGACGGGAAGCGAGGCGTCGCGTGCGGCAACCAACCGCGCTGCCAGCACGGGATCATCCCCCAGGCGCCTGACGCGCCGTTCAAGCTCATCGTCATCGAGCAGCCGCGCTTCAGTTCCGGGTGGCGCATCGTCTACGGCAAAGAGAACTGGACAGCCATTGACCTTCAGCTTCTTAAGCGGTCGGGGCATACTTGCTAGCCGTTCAACAAGCTCTTCGTCGGTCAGTGCGGCGAAGTCGGCCGGATCGAACTGGAGGTCGAAAGCATAGTGGACGTTTTTGTCACGACCTGATGTCCCGATCCGGGTCACAAGCCACGTGTAGGCTTTTCCTTTGTAGAACTCGGCGAGCCCGAAAATCTGTTCGTCTTGAATGTGCTGCAAGACGGTCGACTTCTGCGCAAAACGCATGAAGTCATTCCAGACGCCCGGCGCCTCATTCATCAGAATGCGAGCGACATGCAGCGTGGCGTCGAGGTCCGCGCGCGCGTTGTGCGCGTGCGGATTATTGAAGCCATTGGCCCGCGCGAGTTCGCCGAGGCTGAAGAGTGGTGTTCCGTAGTCGCTAGTGTTGAGCCTAAGCGTTCCGGGCGCGAGGAGATGAGCGGCTCTTGCAAGCTTCAGAAGGTCCGTTCGCGAATTGCCGTCCATGACGGTGAGATAGGGGCGGTGCAGGGTCTTGTAAAAGGCTGCCCGCAGGATGTTCTCGTCCAGCCCCAGGTTGTTGAAGCCCATGAACATGGTGCGCCCCCAGCCTCGCAGCTGGGCGTCGATTTGACGGACCATCTGATAGTGAGAAGGGAGCCCGGGATTGGTTATCTGGGCTGGAGTGAGTCCGTTGATCTTCATGGCTTCCGGATGCGGAACGACATGAGGCAGCAGCCGGCTTTGCGTCTGAAACTCGTCGACGACCTGAAGATCGGTGTCGGTCTTTACGGCTGCGAACTGCAGTATCTGATCAAACTGCCAGTTTGTTCCGGTTGTCTCGGTGTCGTAGAATACGAAGGCCATCGCGCCCTCACTTTGCGGACAAACTCTTAAGTCGATATTCCATCATCGACTTGCTGACGCGGAACTTACGCGCCAGCTCGTCGAGCGGGCTTTCGTCATCTATGTCGGCCGACCCGGATTTTCCATCGAGTGCTTTCTGCAGAAGAGCGTGGGGCACCAGAAGGGCTGCCGCGAACCGGTTGGCCTGAATTTCAATTGGCTTGGTGCCTAGTGCAGATTCGTGGTCGCGGTTGAACACGAGCACAGGGACTTCGTACTCTTTGTCGACATGGATTTCGGCCGACAACAGGTCGCGGTGAAGTTCGAGATGTCCGCATTCGTGGGCGATTGTGAACCGTTGCCGGTTGACGTGATGGAGTGCATTGACCCCGATGATCGGCGTTCCGTCCTTGATGTAGATCATCCCGGAAAGTTCGTCGTCGAGCGGTGAGTAGCGGATCTGGGCACCGAGCGCCTTGGCAATCTTGTCGACCGGGATAGGCGCTGAATCTCCCAGTTTGAATCGCTCGAGAACGGCGGCGGCGGCGCTCTCTGGTTGCTCAGCGCTTGGTCTGCTTGGCACCGGTCTCTCCCTCTGTAGGCGTGGTGGTGTCATCCCCGAGCAGTTGCGCTAGCTGCGCACGCTGACTGGGGCTCAATTGTTGCGAAAACTTCATATCCTTCTGCACGACGACCGGCCGCACGGCGCGCGGCAACAGATCTTCAGGCTTCATGTCGAGGGCTGCCGCGAACGCGTAGATCTGATGGACCAAAAGTTTCTGTCGGCCGCTTTCAATATTGGCCAGCGATGTTCTGGAGAGCCCCACTAAAGGCGCAAGCTTCTCTTGTGTGAGTTTTTGCCGCTTTCGGCGCTGGCGAATCAGCCCGCCGATCTCTGGATATACCCATTCGTGGTTCATGACTTGTTCTATTCACAATCGGTTAAAATGTCAACGTCACCAACAACGTTTGCAAATCGGACAATTACAATGTTTGTATTTGACGCATTTTAGAATCAAGGCTATGGTCTGGGTCATGGGGATCACCCCTGCGACAAGACCAAGGAGATGAAGATGGCTTTCGATATTTTTGTGCATGCGCACGGGCGGGATCCTGTCGTGGCCTCTGTTGAGGACACGGATACGCTGGCTGACGTGCTGGATCGGCTTGGGCTTGGCGGCAAGGAATTTGCCGACGCTCCCGTGTTCATCGGCGAAAGCGAAAACGTGCTGGGCGACCTCGACTCGGACGACGGTGAAGACAAGATCGAAGCGGTCGATAGGAAGAAGTCGGTCAGCGATCTCGGCCTCAGCAAGCTCCGCCACGTACATGTGGCTCGCTGCAAGCGCGTGAAGGTCGAAGTCCACTACGGCGCGAAGACCAAGCGCCGCAAAGTGGCTCCCTCGACCACCGTGAAGACGCTGACGGTGTGGGCACGCAGGGCGTTCAAGCTCGATCCCGCATCGGCCGCCGAGTATGTGCCCCAGATCACCGGCACGACCACGCAGCCGCGTGGCGATACCCATGTCGGTGAACTGACGACCGCGCCCGTTTGCGCGGTGTCGTTCGACCTCATCAAAGAAGTCACGCCGCAAGGCTGAGGTCGCGATGACGCCGGATCAGAAGCTGTTCAACATGGACCTTGAGGACGCCGGATTTCGTACTGGCGTCCTCGCCGGCCGCTGGGGCCTTGCGCAGGATGAGGCGCTGCCGGCGGGCATGGCATGGCCGCGTGCCTGTTTCTGGTTGCAGGCAGCCGAACGCCCCGGTGCGCCGGAGCGCTACTACATCATGATCGACGTGTCCGGGTACCGCGCGGTTTCGCCCACCGGGTCTTTCTGGGACCCCGTCGGCAAGACCATGCTGCCGAAAGCCCGGTTCCCCAAGGGCCGGCCGGGCTCACGGTTCGCCCAGGTCTACCGGACGGACTGGGGCCCGGGATTGTGCAAGGCGTTCTACCACCCCTATGACCGTTTCACCCTGAGCTCCCACGGGGACTGGAACACGACGCTGCCGCATCTGGTGTGGACCGACCGGCACACGATCACCGACTATCTCGACGAGTTCCAGACGCTGTTGATGGGGGACGACTATGTCGGCCAGTGACGAGTGCGCGAAGCGTATCACCATCAGTCTATGGTCATGGGCCCGGCTCGTCGTCGGCCTCCGGGTGCGCGGTGAGGGTCGCCGCGAAAGCGGTGCTTTCCTTCTTGGCAAATGGAACGGCACGTCAGGCAAGGTAATGCGGGTCGTCTTCTATGACGACCTCGATCCGAACGCCTACCAGAACGGCATTATCACCTTTCATGGTGAGGGGCTGGCCGCGCTTTGGGCGATCTGCCGTGGCGGCGATCTTGAGGTCATTGCCGACTGCCACACGCATGGGAACGCGAACACCGGCCAAAGCGTCATGGACCAGCGCAACCCGATGATCCCGGAAGTCGGCCACATTGGCCTGATCTTCCCGTTCTTCGCCCAGATGGCGCCGTGGTCGACGCGCGGCGTCGGCGTTCACGAGTATCTCGGCAACTTCCGCTGGCGCCGCCACGACAAGGGCGGGCAGTCGAACCGCATCCACGTGACACTCTGGTAGAAGGCCGTCATGGCGAAAAGCATCTCGAGAATTTCCAAGCTGCTCGTTGACCGCAATGGGGTTGACCCCGATGAGGTGCTTGCGCGTCGGCGCAGGTTCACCATCGCGCTCAGACTCGGAGACGACGTGGCCGGTTCGCGCTCGCTCCAGCTTGCAGCGCTGACCGCAGCGCGGCTCGTGGTGCGCTGTTTTCCGGGCGCGGTGCGCGTGGAAGCGTCGGACGCCGTACTCGACGCCCCGGCGCGTGTCGGCGCACCCCTTAAGACTTCGCTTGGCAAGGCGCTTGCTGGCGAAGTTGGCAAGAAGGGCTGGGCCCCAGGCCCAACGGAGCACGTCCTATTATTCGGCGCCGTCGCGCATGATGGCTCCGCCACGCGCGTGACATATGACGGCTGGGTCGGCGCTGCGGGGCCGGAAGCGCAGTTGAGCCGTCATGCGGAACGGGAGCACTGTTCTCTAGCACCAGTGTTGGCGGCGGCGCTCGCCGTTTCGGAAATATTCCTCGCCTTCGCGCGCGTTGATCTGCAGGCGACACGTCGCGTGGTCGGTCTGTCGCTGTGGCGTCCCGACCTCAAGACCAATGATCCGGAGGCAATCGGGCCGGTCGTAACCTTCCTACCGAAGCGGGCATGGCTTCTTGGCCTGGGTCATCTTGGCAATGCTTATCTATGGGCTCTGGCCACGATGCCGTATGCACGACCTGAGGATTTGCTGCTCTACCTCCTCGATTTCGACAAGGTGGAAACGACGAATGTTGAAACGGGCGTTTTGTTCCGGCGTCGCGACTTGGCACATCTCAAAACGCGCGTGTGCTCGTCCTGGCTGCAGCAGTTCGGCATCGAGACTCGCCTGATCGAGCGCCTCTTCGACGAGCATTTTGTTCGGCGCGGTGACGAACCGGCGTTGGCGCTAAGCGGGTTCGACAACAACGAAGCCCGTCTCCACCTCGTTGGTGCAGGGTTTGGGAGAGTCATCGACAGTGGGCTCGGGGGCACTGCAACTAACTTCGACACAATCGGTCTGCGGACCTGGCCGAATGTCCGAAGTCCTTCTGACATCTGGCCGTTGGTTTCTGGACAGGAACAGGAGAAGGCAAACACGGCGATCGAAGCGGCGGCGAAGGCAAATGCCGGGTATCGTCGACTGAAGCGCGGGGCGTGCGGGCTGATTGAGCTTGCCGGCAAGTCAGTGGCAGTGCCCTTTGTCGGGATGACGGCGGCTACGTTGGTGCTGGCCGATGCGCTCCGCGTTCTGCACGACGGCGGCAAGATCGAGAACCTAAAACTGAGGCTCGGGTCAGTCGCCGATGGGGTAGACGTCGCGTGGTCGCAGTATGGCGGCGATGACCTCGCGGCAGTGGCCTACACCAGCGCAGCTTAACGCGAGTATTTCGTGATCCAGCGGCTGTACACTGGAACGTTCTGCCATGCTCCGGTATGGTAAGATGGGAAGATTCCGAGGCCATTCAATGGGTGCCATGAGTGGCGACGACACGCCCATAATGTCGATGGTGTTTCTGCAAGCGGCCCCAAGTGCGAGGGAGGATCTAGCGCTGCTCGAACGGCCGCGCTCGAAAATGCCTTAGCCAAAAGCCGACTGTCAGCTGCCGGCCCCGCTCCTGCCCAAATTTGATCCCGGTGGAGATCAGATTCTGATCGACGGAAGCCCTCCGCGTGGTGCGCATCGTCGGCGCACTTAAGCGCGTCCAGCAGATCTGCATCCGTTATTCTCATGTGATCGCCGCCTTCATCGCCCAGCGCGCCGCAGCAGTGCTTGAGCCGGGATCCGCTTCCACACAGGTGCGTTCCGTGGCGTCACAGCGCGTGATCCGCCGGTCCTGATAGTGTAATCGAGAGTCGTAGTTTTCCGATGAGGTGACGACCGTGCCGCACTATGTTTTCGAATCCGATGAGGGTGGCAACATCGTCCGAATCCTAAAGGACGGCCAGCCACACGATCAATCGGTGCATCTGGAGCAGCTATACTCGATCGTTACCATCTACTTCCGGCTCGCGTCCGAGCATCTCGCGCGGATGGCGTCGCTCCAGGAGCGTAACGCCAGGCGGTGTGCCGGTCTGCAGTCGTTCCTGATGGGCCTCACGGGATTAGAGGCGTTCACCAATACGTTCTTCCAACTACGCGCCCAAGAGTTGGGAAGCGAGGAGATGATCGCACGAATCGCGCCGCGAAGGATGCCATTGAAGCGCATCGCCAAGCGTCGCATCTCGGCGAACGCCTCAGATCCCCGTTTCAGGGCATCGACCTTCCTTGCCTGCCGGTCCGTCAGCAGGCCTCGCGGCTTGATGCACAGCGCTGCGGCAACCACTGGCGAAATTGCATGACCGGTTTCGGGTTCTCGAACCGGCTCCGACTCAACGCGGTGGGCGGTACATCATCGGTCTGTCGCCTTTCGGCTCGCCGCCAGGCTCCGAGCAACCGCTCTAGATTGGCGAAGCTGCCGGTGTAGCCGTGCTGCTTGACGTCATGAAACAGATGCCGCCCGCGCCGGTTTCCATCATTCCAGCATTGGGCAAGGAAGGCTTCGAAATACCATGGTGATGTGCGGTTCAGTGCCGCTCGTCGCCTGTTTGGCGGAGCCTCGAACTTGAGCCATTTCGTTACACTGCGACGTTCATAGCCGGTCCGTCTGGCGATCTCGCTGTAGGACAGCCCTTCCTGGCGCAAAGCGTGGAGCGCGTCGAATATCTCCTGACGAGATTGCCTATGCGCAAGACGGGCGCGCCGGCGATGCGTCGCAGCGTCAACAATGGCGTCCTCCGAAAGAATGGCCCTGCCGGTGGCACGTCCAGAAAGGCTCATCTGTTCTTCGATGGCCGAGCGAAGGTTCTGGACCAGATGAAACCGATCGGCGACCTGCTGGGCCTGCGGTGCGCCTTCACGGATGGCCTGCGCATACAGGCCGCAGCGGTCCCGGCTGACGACCTCGATGGAAGGATGGTCACGCAACCACTTGGCGGCACTCTCGACGCTGCGGTCATCCAGTATGTCGATGACCGAGCGGCGCTCGAGGTCGACCACGATGGTTCCGTAGCTCGTCGCTCGCCGCCAACTCCAGTCATCGATACCGACCACTCGTATCTCGGAATTGCGTTGAGCACCCGCGGCATCCCGCTTCAACTGCCGCAGGATGGTGTCATCGCTGACCGGCATGCCGAGCCGTTCCATCAAGCGTTCGCCAGGACGGCCGCCAGTGCTGTGGCCGAGCAAGCCGACAATCTCCCCGACCCTCCTCGTCCGGCGTGCATACGGAGCAGCAACCGTCGGCAGTCGGTCGGTGAACGTTCGTCGTGCGCATTCCCGTCTTGCACATCGCCAGCGGCTCAGAAGGAGATTCACTGTCACCGACTGACCCTGGACCGGCAGATCCTGGAGGCTGCGGTTGGACCAGCCATGCCGACTTCGGCTTCGCCGTCCACAATCGGGGCAGATGCCGATCGCGGACCCGGTAGCGGAAACAACCCAACCGTCATCACCGGCGAGCGCGATACCCAGAATTTTGACCCCTGGGCCAGGCGACCATTTCGATTTGCTTTGCATGCCCGCCCATAGCGACACCGCCGCTAACGGCAGATGAATCACACAAAGTGAGGAAGAACCAGTTAGCATGTCGAATGGTCCAGCGTCCCTGATCAAGCTCCGATCTGGAAGCAACACCCCGCTTATCTGCGCTGATCCTTGGTCCAGTCGATGGCCTGACGCTATCAACCCGCAAGGGGTCGGACTACGCATAGCGTGCCGCCGCGCCGGCGTTGCCAGCGCGGTGAT
>ERZ778020.1677-NODE-1677-length-18135-cov-3.509513_pt1 | contig 18135 bp, 20 predicted proteins | sample MGYA00375750_ERZ778020 | MGnify/ENA primary metagenome ERZ778020 (study PRJEB29350, sample SAMN05389818) | bioreactor metagenome | isolation source: Ammonium sulfate bioreactor | place: South Africa: University of Cape Town | collected 2014-03-17 ...
CACGTCCGGCACGGTTAGATAAGAGAAGAAACGAAAAGAAAAAATGAACATGTCTGGTTGGTTATTGAAAATGAAGAGTTAAAAGAAAGACAATAAACTTTTCTAAGTTTTCGTTCAATTCGATTTTAAATAAAGTTATGTTAAAGATCTCCTTTGATTTAATTTCAAAAAGAGAACGAAAAGTGTCAATTGTTCATTATGAAAAGAATAATAGATTTCTCCTGTGTCAATATATATCGAATCGAATCGAATCGAAATAATTGTCATATTCAAATAATGAATAATCATCATAATAAAGATGTTTACTTATCTCTATCGTAAAACGATACGATCAAATGATGAGATTTGTCACTAATAAAAAAAAAATATTTCGATTTTTTTTTGCCTCGTCAAATATATGTTCAATCTAAGCTGATGTATTCATTGTTAGTTCACGTAGAGGTAGTATTTCTTTTCCTTGTATGTATGCATAGATCTTAAGATGATGGTTCAAATGTATATTTCTCGTTTCGCAATGATTGACTGCTTGTTGTCGAGCTTTAATACACACACATCGAATTATATGTATATATGCATGTATGTACGTACGTGTGTTCGTCTACTCTTCTATCTGATTTTGTTTCTTCTTCTTTTCTTTTTATTTGCTCAGACGCGAGTCTCTTCCTTTTTTCTTTTTTTTTTATGTTCGTTCGACAGTAGTGACGGCGACCACTACCAGTGATTGATTGTAAAATTTGTTCGATGTGTTCTGTTCTTATTACTCTCTTCTCTGCTCTCCTCTCCTCCTCTCTCTTCTTCTTCTTCTTTCTTCTTTCTTCTCTTCGTTTTATATTCTAACTAAAACAACACGCGATGCGCCAGTATGGACCTTCGTGTATATGTTGATGGTATTGCACGAATTATCTGTGATCTGACTCCGAACACCACTGTACATGATATTATTATTGCATTAGCACAATACAAAGGCAAAGCTGGTCGATATTCATTAATCGAACGAGCACCTAGTGGTGCACAACGAACATTATCACCAAGTGAATTAACGAATGAACTCATTCATCATCCCGATTGGTCTTATATCCTAAGACAAAATTCGAATCATTCTTCAACGGCTCAGAAACGTTCGAAAAGTTTAGATGAACGTAAAATATCTCAGCCAATTGTTGAAAGTATGTTGAAGAGATTTTTATGACTCTTTGTTCGTTCTGTTTTTTTGGGTCAGAGAGGAATATAAGTAACCTTGTAGAGATAATACAATTCAATGAGGCACCAGATTTTTCTTTGTCTTACAATAGCATATCACTGCACTTGTTCCTAATCTTTGACGTTTATCGATTGTATAAATTCTTCATTTTCTTTTGTTTGTCAAAAGACAAAAAAAAAGGGTTGTAAAACTTGCTTGAATTCGATCAACTATTGCGTCGATTTCTTTATTCCTTTCAGTCTAATGTATTATTTTTCACGTACAAAAAAAAAGTTCAAAGCAAACTGATGATTAGGATCTATTAGTATTTCATCATATTCGCTTTCTTTTTTTTCTTCTTCTGCTTGCGAGGTGGTACTAACACAACATGTAATCATACGTGTACATAAACATATGCCGATCACTTAGCATCGAACAACATATACATATAGAGTATCCTTTCATCGTTTGAATAACATAAGTAAATACAGATTGCTTGGAGTAAAGAAGAACAAGAGAATGAAGTTAATATTCTACACCTCAGATCTAATCGGCATATCCAATAGAGAAAAAGAGAAAGAGATTAGCATTAAATAGAAGATTTATTTGATGAGTGCCTGTTGTCTATCTGCCAATCTTTGACAACAAACATGACGTAACATTTGTGACAGAACGAACTTTTATTCGAGTATTTTCAATGACGCTTCATTCAACAGTTCGAATTTCAAATGCAAAACAACAACAAAAATTTCCTCATTCGCAAACTATGCATACCAATTACCTTGACACTCATTCTAACATGTATAGTAAAGTTCAACATTGCGCACAGAAATTGAATAAGGTTAATGACATCGAATAGCAAGAGTAAACAAATCTGTCGTTAGCTTGATTTCAATTCTACGATGTTAATCATCCGTTTCTTCTTACCTTCAGCTGTTACATCTTCGTTATCATCATCATCAACAACATCTGCTCAATTTCAACCCGTACATAATAATCATACAAATGGTTTTGCTACATTATCTTCATCGTCATCATCATCAACGAAATCTTCTCTCAAAAATAAACATCTTCATGTTCAACAAATCTTTCCATCAATAAATACAAATAATAATAATAATAATAATCATCTACAAGATGAATTTTTTCTCGAACAAAAACGTTCATCACGTACGCCGATACAAATCATCGAACAAGATTTTGGTACGTTAGACAATCATCGTCGTCCGAGACCAAAATCTGCTCTACCATTATTAAATAATGATCACAGTGCATTTCATCTTGTACACAATCAAAATCATCAATATACAGTTCTTTTAAAACTTCTTAAATCACAAGAAATTCAAGTTGAACAACAGCAAAAAGAATTAGATGAAAAACAACAAGGTAAATAAAAAAAGTTCGATTTGGAAATTGAAATCTATTGATTTATCTTTGCGTTAGAAATTGAATTTCGAGAGAAAACTCTTCATCATCATGATCTCGAAAATGAAATTCATTTTCTCACGATGCACGATCGTCGTTTGAGTTCGGACTGTCAAATGTATTCCGAAGATTATCTTACAAATGAACTTGAAAATGAATTTGATTATAAAAAAAAACTTAACATCAATCATGAACATTTTCAACAGCGACTCAATCGTTGTTCGACAACATTAGAACAGAAACAACAATTACAAAATCAAATTCAATTAAATATCGAACAATTACAACGCGAAATCGAACAGACGAAAACAACTGTTATCAATGAAAAACAAGTAAAAAAATATCATTTTTTGCTTTCTTTTCGACGAAATCATCGATTTAGGATATCAATCAATATCAACATGAATTAGATTGTGCGAATGTATCATTAAATCAACAAGAAGATCTCGTAAGAAAATTAATCGAACGTAATGAAGATTTCGAATGTAATCTTCAACAACGTCGACAACAGATAACTGATTTAGAAAATGAATTAATCAAATTAGATCAAATCTTAATGCAAAGTACATTTTCATTTGCTTTCACATAGAAAATTGTTTCTTTTTTTTCGTTGGCGTTTAGATTTAAGTTATCCAAATTATAATTTTCAATCGAACTCATCAATTCCTCAACATTACAATTCTTTACCATCGACAAATTCGTTTTTTTCAGCATCGACAGGCACATCAACCGATGGTCTCGTACCTGGTCGACTTCAATTTGTGAATAGTACTCTCTGGAAATTATGTCCAAGTGGAATTTGGGTTTAATAATACGTTTTATTATATCTACTTGTTATTTTTTTAATTATTTGATGAATGAATAAAAGAATTCTTTCATGATTGAGTTCATAGCTGCAAGGTACGAAACAGTAAAGTTTATGCACTGTATGATTCTCTTTCTGAATTCTATTGTTCGCAGTTGAAAGAGTAAAATAAAATGAGAAAACAAATTCTTGCTATATAAACACATCGTGTAGTCAAGTATTGTTCCATTGGAAGTTGATTTTAGAAATGAGTGAAAGACGTATTGTTGGCACACAACCATGGAATGGTTTGATAACAACAACAAAAAAGAAATTCTGAATTATTCGTTTTTTTGTAGAAAGTATCTTCGGTTGCTGTTCAGATTTATCAACATGTTGTTATGGTTGTGTTTGTACATCGTGTTTATTCGGTGAAACACATGGTAAAACCGAAGCGGAGACTGGCTGTTGTACTGGTTGTTGTGGCTATTTATTATTATGTTTGGGTTGCTGTTGTATTGTTCATAAACCTGCACGAATTCGTTTTCGTGAAGCGTATGGTTTACAAGAAGGCAGTGGATGTGCGAACGATTTTTGTGCAACATGGTGTTGTTCATGTTGTGGTGTTTGTCAAGAAGCACGAGAACGAAAGAGTCGAGGTAAAAACAGAATTTTGTGAAATCATTTCAATGAATTCATTTATTTCTCTAGGATCACCGCCGATGGTTACAGTCGTTGGACATCCAACAACTCTAACCAATCAACCACGATAAAAATATTTTTATCGTGTTTAAAACAAAAAAACTATTTGACATTTGCTTGAATAAAAAAAACAGCTGGACTAGTATAAATCATTTTTACGGTTTGACTACTTCGGTGCTTAATTTCCACAATTGATCGGCAAATTCATCGTCGGTACATAACCACGATGGAAGATCTAATTTACAATGACTAGAAAGAAAAACAAAACAAGTTGATTTCGATTTCATCAGTTGATTTACTTGTAATAGAGAGTCGGTGATTGTTCTAATGAAGGTTCGACAGCACAGAAGACCGTTGTACGTGAACCTGTCTTTGGCGTTCTAGCAAATGCTAGTTTCAATAAACGTAGAATTGGGTAGATCAATAAAAATGGATAGAAACCAAATGCTTCGATCAATGATAAACGATTCGAACTCCATACCCAACCTGGGCTTACGGCAAATACATTGATACCTTCAGCTAAATTTATCAAATTATTATTATTATTTTTTTTGGTTTCATAATTTGAGAAAATAGATTTACAAGGAAATAGATCACGTTTTAATTTATAAGCAAAGAGAATTTGAAATAATTTCGATGTCGAATAAGCTCCCCAAAAACGATAATTATTAAATTGTGTAAATACATCTGACCAATCTATCGTTCGAATAACTAAAATAAAATGAATAGGATTCAATGGAAATCAATCGAACTTATTTACTCTGATGTGCATCGGATGAAACATTTATGATTCGACTTGGTTGACATTGTTTTAATTTATTTAAAAGTAGATTTGTTAACAGAAAATGACTGAGATAATTAACTTGAACAAGCGTATTCCACCCATCTTTTGTTACAACATGCTTTGACCACATATGATTAGCATTACAAATCAAAACATCAAGTCGTGCTTCTTCAGAATTGTATATTTTAGCAAATTCACGAACAGAATCAAATGAACATAGGTCACATTCCATCACACGAATGTTATTCTCATGACATTCGGCATCAACACGAAGTTGTCGAACACTTTGACGACCAATATACATATCTGAACATGTTATAACGACTCGAGCACCTAAATAAATCAAGAAATCATAAAGTAACGTATGAAGACAAAAGTCTCACCTCGACGAAGAAGATCTTTTGCTGTTTCATAACCAATACCAACATGACCATCAGTTATAAGAATCGTTTTGCCTGTCATTAATTGTGTACTTGGATAGAATTTTCGATTTATCCAATATCGATTATATAACCATGCAGTCATGACTATCAAAACATATTTTTCAATAGTAATGATATGTCACAATAATATCTTTATACCTGTTCCTGTAAGAGCAAATATCGTTGTACGATATTGATCAAAAAATAGATGTGAAACGTAAAATAGATGATCAACTGTTATTAGAGGTACCGATGGTAATGGTACAGCAGTTGTTACTTCTGTCATTATATCAAGTCCGAATAAATGATAATGATTGAGGTTTTCATCAATGCGTGCACTCGTTGCACTCGTTCGAGATTTCTTCTTCTGTTCGATTTCATTGCTTGCAAAAACAGCCAATCGTTATGATTATTTCACAGGATTAGGAGAGACTTTGCCGAGCGACTATCCTTGTGGTCTAACCATTGAAAGGATCAATGATGCAATGAATAGCAAAAAATTTCTTGAACAAGGAACAGACATACCTAATATAATAAGCGAAATTCTGATATTTTCATTTTCGATGTCAAATTTTATTTTTCATGTATGATTTTTATAAATGTCTATAAAAAAGCTGCCACAGAATGCTTACAAAACACACACACACACACACGCATCATACATTATTCATCAACTGCTATAATACAAAAAAAAATACCGTCATCATGGTCAAATCTATCTGAAGAAGAAAACGAGGAGATTCTATGTACAAAAAAAATAACGCGTTTCTAATTGTAGAAGTCTATTAGAAGAGAGAGGGAGGGAGAGAGCAGAACTGTTCAAACGTACATAATCGTCGGAGGTCTATTCGTCATTTGTATTTGATGATGAGATGTTTGCTGTTGACGAGATTCATCATGATCATTAGCAAGTATTTCATGTTCAACATCGTCATCATCATCATCCTCATTACTTGTACTAACACTAGATTGTAACATCGGATCATCTTCCGTCCATGTACCAGGTTCGAGTTCATGATTCGATGATGATGTTGTTGTTGCCGTTGTTGTCATCGTCGTTGTCGTTGTACCAATCATCGAATGAGTTGATGTTTGTTCGAGTGACGTCAATGGAATATGACTTGATGATAAATTATCGGATTTCGGATGATGATTATTATTATTATTTGTTCGAGATATGAGATCATATTTGACATCGGAAAAACGATTTGTTGCTTTGGAATTATTTCCTGATGAATGAAAGGAAATGATTGGGGAACGATTATGAACAGTTGGTAGTTGATTCGATGAACGAAGAGATTGTTGACGTCCTCCACGTAATAGAATGCAAAGAAGAAGAATAATAATAATAATAATAACAAATATTAAAATAGAAAATATAACTAAAATTGTTAGACCAAGATGGGATTTCATTGAAGAAACTAAAATCCAGAAGACAAAAATTTCGAAACAAACAAAAATTGTTTCGATTTAGTTACGTACATCGATTTTGACCAAGTTGATCCCGACAAATAGGACAACAATGACCCGTAAGAGTAAGAGTATGTACACAAGATAATGATGGACATTGATGTTGATGACAAACAATCGTGCCATATGAACATTCGCAATGATGACATTCGCTAACATTCCAATGTTCACCTGACCGATATTGAACATGATTGAAAATGCAAACAGCAACAGCAGCTGTTGGCGGAAGACAAACAGGACAGCATTGTCCTTTTTTAAGTATTGGATTTGAACAGGGTAGATTTTGTTCGCATGCTTGAGAAAAACATTCGATCTGTCCGTTACCACCACGTGGACAATGACAAGATCGACAATCGTCATGTTTCCATAATTCACCAGCATGTTTCATATGTCCATCATCAAGAATACAAATATCATCATGTAGATTCGTAATTGCATCGATGGAAATGAGTTTATCCGATTGTTTCGGAGGACATATTGGACAACAAAGAGAATCATCATAAATCGGCGATGAACAAGCCAGCGGAGGACATAGAGCAACACTACAAAACGCAATATTATGCAGGCAAAGACATTTCGTACATTTGTCAAATTCAAGTTCTTCACCAGTCACGTATTGACTGGCGTAGCAGACTTGAGATGATGGAATTGGTTCGGGTAACATGACTATTTCGGGACATGATGGACAACAACGATTAGGAAGAAGAATTGGTTGTGAACATTTCGGTATTGGACATGAAATTAACGCACATAATTGTTCACCTTTATGGCAAAAACATTGTCGACAACCATCGAACCAAATTTCGCCATTCGAATAGGAAAATAAACCTGAATGACAACGTTTTGGCCACGATTGTGTTAAAACATCGATTGCTTTCGATTGATTCGATGAATTAATATTACTTTTACAAACACATATAGGACAGCCAACTTCATTTCGTTTCAAACCATACGTACAATTCTTCGTACAGATCAATTGCGGACATGGATTACATTCGCATGTTGGACAACCTGTTTGTGAATCCATTGAATAATTATACGGGCAATGTTTATCACAATTTAATTGTCCACAACTAAGATGAGATGGTGACGAACATGAACAATATTGTTTCGATAGACGATCGAATTTTAATGTACATAATGGCAATGGACATGACATAGCCGAACAAGTACATTGTAAACAACCTTGTTCATCTTTAGCAAGGCCATGCTCACAAACTAATGAACATTGTTCTAAGATTGGACATTTAACTGTTGTTGAAGAGATTTTCGGAGCTATAATTGAATCGATTTCTTGTGAATGAGATTCATCATCAAATGAATTCTCGCAAACAGGACAGCAAACATCAGGTATTTGACGTGGATTTTCACATGGCGGTGCAATACATCCTTCGGCTAGACAACGTGATCGACCATTTTCACACCAACATCGCATGCAACCATTCGATTCGAACCATGTTGAATTCATATGTTGAACATGACGTTGATCGTTTAAACAACCTCCACATTTGGGACAACATTCGTTTTCTGGTTTGTACATGTATCCACAATGTGTATAGGTCGGACATTGCACCATTGAACAATCGACAAGACCAGCTCGACATGTACATGTTGTACAAAGATCGATTGACCATGTTTCATTGTCATTGTAGATTTTTTTATCATGATGACATTGTTTGGAATCTAGTAGAATAAAAATCAAGAAAGATAAGTGTCTGTCTACCATTCGTAGATCACACTTACTTGTAATGCAATTAAATTGATCACAACATTGTCCAGGCAAGTTCGGATTACCTGTACGAAAGATTTGTATGATCGAATTTTCTTCACAAATCGTTTTCGGACATGTTGAACAACGACATTGACCACGTGATTCACAACAAATTGATGAAAGATTCGTTGATGAGGATAATGATGTTCGTATGAGAGATGTATGATCTTCGATAAAATGACTGTCGGATGGACATGTCAATTGATTCGATTGTTTTGTTTTACAAACAATATTCGAACAATTAATTATCTGCTGTTCGTCTAAAAAGAAAAAAACACGATAAAAATCTCATTGGTGTACACTGATTACATCATTCAGTATTGTCGATATCAAATCCCTGAAGTAACGAATGAGTTCACTTTTTTTATATAATCCACAAAGGACAAAATTCAAGACAACTATACAGTTATTATGCGTCTGTTTATTTTCACAGCTTATCTCATATTACGCTTGAAGTCAAACGAAAAGCAATGTGATACAGTTCTCAGATGATTTAGTTTGCGACGTGCATCGAGAATTGATAATGAAGAAGAAGAAGAAGAAGAATAGTTCTGTTTTTATTCAAATATCTCTGTTCAATTTCTGTTTTATTTTGAGATTTTTGACATATATGTGTGTATAACTATATCGAAAGGTTAACTTTTGATTATTGCCATATGTCATTTTTGTCTAGTCATTCAATCATTGGTTACAACTGAATTAGTTCGACATTTGTAGCCATTTATTTATCTCTTCTTCTTTCCTTTGACTTCCGCAAGCAATCTCATCAACTTTGTCAATATTTCTCAGTCGATTAAACATCTCTCGACGTCAGGTGTTCGAACCGAATCTAATACTGTTCGAAACAGATGTTGGCCTTTTCTGTTTGTCAATCAAATAGATTATTTTCACCAAAATCTATTCAAGGTTAAACACGTCATATTTACTACAATTACTATCAACCAATCGATAACATGTATCATTATAATTCGATTAATGATATTGATGATAGGAATATCCCAAACGCTTACCGTGATTTGCTTTGAAATAACTTAATTGACGTTCCTGTTGATTGAATAAATCATCGTCGCAGGTATTCTCGGTGAGATTTACATGGCAAGGTAAACGTCGATTAGCACATTGACATATTGTTTTATTATTTGTGTCAATACGAAGACATTGAAATTTGAAACAAGCTTTTGAAAATAAAAAAAAAGAAATTTTACAAGAATTTGAGAGACTTTTTTTTCTCTACTCTACCTTTGACACATCGGCCAATTGACTCGGAAAGATTCGATTTGTAACAGATAAGATCTTGTTCACATAGGCCATAGATATTCAAATGTCCACCGCAGATTTCATTTTCTGTTCGAAGACATACTGTACAGCAATCGCATTGATCACGGATTAATTTCGAACAATTTCGTGTTAATGAAAGATATTTTGAACAAAAATCAATCGAACAATTTTCTTGACATTCAGTATGATTAGCTGCGATAAGAGGATTTGTTGTCGTAAGATTTGTTGTTAATGCAGCAGCTATTAGGAATGTCGAAAGCATAATAATAAAGAGCAGAAAACGCCCGATGAGCATCACTGCTCGGATTCTATGTACATAATCGTGTTTATTTACGAATTAATAATGAGAAAAAACAATCTTGATAATGGAAATTGCGACTCGATGAAATGATAGTGATGAAGAACATCATTGATATTGTGGATTCGTTCGTCGACACCATCGAGCCGCTCGAGTTAAGGTCGGCCTGAAACACAGAGAGACAGAAAGAGAGAGAGAGAGAAGAGAAAAAAACATATATGTGTGTAGAATATAGAACAAACAAAGAGAAGGAAAGGAAAAGAAGAAGAAGAAGAGGTTTTGACGAAATCGCTCATTACCTTCAAGATCAAAAGAGAGTTTAATAAATGAAGGTTATGTTAATGATTTTAGATAGATTCTTTGAGAATTGAATGTGATTAAATGAAGAAAATTCTTTTAAATCGAAGAAGAAGAAAAAAAAGGCGTATACAATAAAAAATTGAACGCAAAGTTTTTCTTTCTTTTTCTTTAAACGAAAACGAAAAAAAAACCTACTTAATATTCTACTTGAATTTCCATCCAGGTCTTCTCGTCGATCAAAAGAAAAAAAATACCTAAAATCACCTGACATAATCGGGTTTTTTTTTGACATGTTATTTCTATTTCTATCATATATATGAGCATTTGACAATCAATATAATTATTCGAGTTGATTTCTAAGACTTCTTTCTCTCGTGTTTTTCTTTTACTTTTTCGATGTTGATACTAAATGTATGCACATGAAGCCGTTTTTTTCATCTTAGACTATTGAAATAATCGGATAAATAAAGTTCACAAGACATCAATCGATGAAAAAGAAAAAGTTCGCCTGACATATTCTCAAATAAACAAAACAGAAAATTCTTTCGATGACAAGAAAAAATATTATTTCTTTACGTCATAAGATAAAAATATATATATAAAGAGAGATATTATTTATGTGATATTTGTTATGAAGAATACAAGTCATAAATGATTATTCATTCGAAAGCTCTGCTTTTTCTCTCAACTAAGCATATTTATCTATGACAAGAAAAAATACAACAAGAATTTATGGTATGTTGCAATAAAACTTGTTCTATTTCGAATGAGAGAAAAAAAAACGAACGCATATGACGAAGAATTTTTATATTCATTATCTCGATCATCTTCACGTTATTGTTGTTGTTCGAAAGAAAAGAAAACTATGCGTAAACATGGGTGTCTAATGCTTGCTTGTAAAAACAACAACAGTAACAACTGTACTTCATCATCTCTCAACAGGAGAATCATCAATGACGACAATCGAAATAAAAGAAAGCCTCGAGAATTAAAAAATCAACTCATGCCGAGCAAGTCTCGACACATGGTTTAATAAAAGCTCTATCGCGAAATATGATGATTACGTGTAATCGAAACTCGTTAGAGCTGAAATGTCGTCGATAAGCGTCATATACAGAAAGTGTCACAAGATAAAACAACAAAGAAAAAGACACATCGATGACTTACAGTCATGAGAAAGGTTTTAATTATTACGATGTTTTTCTTCTGATTGAATATTATTAAAATAAGACCGTTTCGGTTGATTAAATCGAAAAGTAATTCGGGTGAGAGAAAAAAAATAGCATAAACCTCAATTAGATAAATAAAACAAAACGAACGACGAGATAAAACTTCGAGTTAAAGAATTTTATATCCAATGGCTGTCAAAAGAATAATAACACAAGTCTCGATGTCCTCAAAACGGAACGAAATGACTCGAATCGATTTCAGCTGTACGTTTTCTTTTTCTTTCTATCGAATTCTTTCGAGTTTTTAATTACAAAATCATCATATTATTAAAGATTACCTTGTGAGAATTTGAGCCGATGAAAATCAAGTCTCGTTTTTTTTTTATATTTTTTACACAAGCACACGGCTACCTAATTATTGTCAATATTTGTCTCGGTTTGATCAATAAGAGACGTAATTTCACCTGTACATAAAGAAAATATACATATCAAAGATAAAAAAACAAAAAACAACAAAATTATATTAAATCTATTCTTTTCAGAACGTTCGAAATCAATGAGGATTCAAGGTTGTTTAGTTTGTTCGTCTCCTTTTCTCTATCGAACGAAATTGTACGAATAGCTTAAGAGCTGTTGAATCGAAGGTGAAGTGCTGCTCTTCCACTTACCAAACTTTTGAAGAAAAATCAATTGTCTTGTAAATGTACTTTTCGTGAAATAAAAAAATTCAATTTTTGTCTTTCTTCTTCTTCTTTTTTTGCTCTGTGCATTTTCTCTTCTTTCGTTCTTCGAAACAAGGTTTTTCATAACGTCCTTATTTTTTCTCATCAATTATGTGTCTGCCTAGTTTTTTTTTTATCTATAGAAAGGCTATGGACATGTTATGTCACTGACAAAACTGCAGAAAAAAAAAGATATCAATTTTCTATTTTTAATATACAAAGAAAAAGGAAAGAATTCCCAATTATGAATTATTCGTATGTCCCATTTGGAGAATGTATGGGTACAAGATCAAAGGATACATCGGCCAAGGTTGTAAGCAGTTGATATTCATCAAGATATCATTTCAAAATCAATAGATCATATAAATATTAAGTCTAACCTTGCTTTTATTTCGAAGCATTCATTTACACATACATATCAAGGATAAATTATTGAAAAAAAAATGACTGAGCTGGAATAAAATCGTATCTGCTGGATTAAAAATAAATACAAAGTTAATGATTAGCAAGTGCTTCAACACCAGTTTTATTTTGAACAGGTACACCACCTGAGCCGCCGATTTCAGCGAACTTCTCAGGACCAGTTACTGTATGACCACCACTTGATGCAGATGCTTTCGATGAACTTTTATCTTCATCATTATTTTCATTGTTATCATTGGATTCGTTTGAATCGTTTTCGGACTTTTGATTTTCGTCGTTCGAGGACATTTTTATTTTTACGGAAGTTTTAATCTAGAACTTATTGTTTTCAGTACAAAGAATAAAGTTTATGTAAAGATATTTTGATATACGATATTAACAAAACAGAAAAATATTTAATCAGAACATTTCATTCTCGTCTTCCCCAAATTTTGCCTAAGAAATTCAATAAATAAATACGTCAATATCGAAAATGGATATGCCTACTTTCGAATTGTGTAACGCGACCTTTTTACCTGTCGATTGATATCGAAGTAACATATGTTCAGGCAATTGCTAAAATCAATCGAATCTTACAAATTTTCGCCAATAAATTCATTTCACTATGCTCACTAATTTAACTTTTGGTGCAACATGTATTTGATTTTCTTTGTTTCGTTTCTTTTTTGTTTTTTCTTCATTCAACATTTGATTTGGTTTTTGCCCGTACTGTTTTTGAATTCTCGAGCTTCGTCGAATAACATCTGCTGATAATTCTCTACAAAAGAATCAGTCGTTTCTATAAATCAAATCAACTTCGATTATTTTATCCTACTTCTTCGCATTTCGTCGTACATTTGCACTCACCGTTTCTTTTTCATTATTAGTTATTTCTTTAATTTCATTTCGAATCTAATAAAATACAAATATTTCCCAAGTATTTCTACTCGAACATCTGTTTCACTCGTATGAAAAAAAGAGTATAAAAACCTACATCATTGATTTTCAATGCCGCAAGAAAACGGCGGTTGTCTTCGAGGTTTTTTCGTCGTTTGCTTTCGACATTTTCGTACTATGGAGAAAAAAAGAAATACTTCAATCAAATCTAAATTTCGTCAAACAAAAACAAATTTACGATATTTTGATTATTCATTGATCAGATGCGCAAAAACAGAAGGTATGAATAGACAATAATCTAGCCTCTATTGACTATTTCTTTCAGAGGACGATCGTTAACCAATAAGAACAAAGCAATCAGCTGGATTCGTTCGTTTGTTTTATTTCTGACAGTTAGAAGAAAGTAGGATGTCTTCAAGTGCATCGTCGAATTCGACATTTACAAATCGGTATTTCGATTTTCTGTGATTAATTATAGGAAATTGATTTTCTGTGTTGAATAGATTGCGAAGAGAATGTCTCGATCTTCAGCAAAACCCAGTTCCATTTACTTGGTAGAGAAAATATTTTGATCGACAAAATTCGAACATTCTTCTTCTTTTTTTGTGCAGTGCTGGCCCGACTGCTGATAGTCTGAAACAATGGCTCGTCGTTTTCGAAGGCGAGCCCGGATGTTTATACGAAGGTGGAACATTCTTTGCCTTGCTAACGTTCGACGATGATTATCCGTTTAATCCTCCAACAGTAAATCAAAATTTGCTTGCTTCGAAATTCAATTCTTCGTTGAATTTTAGTTGGAATTCAAAACTCGAATCTATCATTGTAATATTCATCAAACCAGTGGCGTTGTTAAACACGATATATTCGGTAAAAATTGGTCGCCAACAGTCACGATTCGACAAATCATTCAGAAAGTGGCTGATCTACTAGTCCAGTGCGAGCCCGGTTAGTTTCTTATCATTCGAAACATATTTTTCATTCTTAAAAAAAAAACAAACGGGGAATAAACAACAATCCCATCGACGCATATACTCATGCCTATATAAATGCTTCGTATTTAGATTATTGTGCGATGAAAGAATTGGGCTTACAGTACAAACACGAACGCAGTGATTACGAACGAATGGCTCGTTTATGGACGCGAAATTTTGCCCGTTGAAAATCCAGATTTTTCGAAAATAATAATAATAAAAAAAACACGAAACAATGTTGCGAATAATTTTCTTTCAGATGACATCATCGAAATCGAAATCAATCTACGAAAGTGAACAATATCTGTTCGAAATCGCGCAGAGTTTTATTCGTTCGAGAATTATTTTTACATCGATTGATTTACAAATATTCGATTTATTATTATTGAAATCCGATGGTTTATCTTGTTCGGACATCAGCAAACATTTAAATCTTCATTTTATCGAAAATCAATCGCGTTGTCTCGAAGATTGTCTCGATTGTTTAACAGCTATGAATCTTCTCGAATTCAATCGAGACAAACGCGTCTATCAACTAACAAAATTAGCACGAAATTATCTTCTTCCAAATCGATCTTTATTAACTAATATCGAAAACGAATTCTATTCTCCTGTTTCACAATTCTATCAAATAAAATCCCCACCGAATCCTTCATTATCATCATCATCTCTTCAACAATTGATTCTCGTTCGAATTAAGCAATATGTCAATCTGTCAACATACTCGAATGTAACAATCGATGCATGTGAAACAACAAGTGATGCAATTATTTTTTGGAATGAAGAAAATTTTTTTAAAGAAAAAATTCAACAAGCTTTCGATGTTTTACCATCGAATGGCAAAGGTCTTTTCATTCTTGTTCTTCCAACAAATGATAATGATGAAATTAGTTTAGCAATGAATATTTGTTTGAATAAGAACACAAACAATGAACATGCTAAAGATGTTTGTTCGAAAAAATTTCTCAAACAAATCGGCTTTCGATCAGTTGAAAAAGTTCAAACAACCGATGATTTGCAACTTCTACTTGCATTTAAGTAAAAAAAACAAAAACATCTTTCTTTTTTTCCAAAAACAATAATAAAAAAATAAGAATTTGGGCAGAGAGAAAAAATATTTGTTTTATTTTGACTAAAAAAAGAAGAATAAATTAATTAAACGGTTGTTTTTGAATGATTAAATCATCTTGTTCAATGTTCGTTCTCATATATAAATGATTTTTATTACAATTATTCAACATACAATAAAAAGCAGAGACTAGTTGATTTTTTTCTGCCGATATCAGACCTTGATCGATGAGTTTAACGCATAGATTCGAAAGACAAATCGGATTCGATGTGAATTCGTGATTGAATTGTTCGTGTAAATGAATTTGTATTTGTTTGGGATTGATTTTCGAGAAATTCTCATCGAATTCGATTCGATCGTAATGAATTGGCGGTTGAAAATCATAATGCAACGATATATCTGGTTCGCATGGCAAACAATCGAATGAATAATCAAAAGGAATGTTCGAATCGAATTCCGGGAAATAGTATAGAGAGGAAAGCTCGTTCGACGGACGTGCTTTTCGAGCGAGACGAAGTTGATGATTATTGGTGTGAGACTTGCGAAGAATTGTCGGTAGAAGTTTTCGTTTGTGTTTTTTCGATGATTTCCGAATCCATGATTCGATACTCATGAGATCGTTTAATGATTTAGATAGATCTTCACCGAAAAAATTCAATTTCAATCGAATACGAGATGATTTATATGTGATTATGTTCGATGATTGAACGGAATTCGATAGAAGATTCGTGTATTTCCATAGATACGGTCCAGCAAAGAGTTTTAATTTATTTGAATCGAAATAACTGTACTCAGATGAATCGATCTGTACAAAAACAAAATGGTTTCTCTTTTGCTAAATTGATTTATTACTTTCTCATTAAGTAATTGAGGAATATGATCAACAAACGAACAAGGATCAGGAGCTAATGCCATATCCATTGAAACCATCGTAGTTGGAGGAAAAGTCTTTGAAAAGAAAAACTCAACTCAATAGTTTGTTTTTGTTGATAAATTCAATTTACATGTGCAGATTGTATTTCATGAAAAAATAAACTTGTCGGATAATCTCGTACTTCATCGACATCCATGAATGAACATTCATCGATTGTGTCAATGTACGATTCGCTCGACGATTCATTGAACGAAAATTCACGTAAATCTCGACAACCTATTCGAATTCAATCGAATCAAAACAATTTTATTCGAGTTGTTTGTTTTTTTTTCTACCGAGAACATGATCGTATCCTTCGTTATCTTGAATCACATTTCTCAATAAACTGATATCGAGAATTTGTTCATTTCCATCGAATTTATCAGTCATTTGCGTATCGAAATCGATATAACCATTTAGCAATGGAAAATCACTCGACGAATACATCGTATACGAAATCATATCGGCAAATAGCGAATCACAGCCGATGCCGCCTGTCCATCGACAGAAATTCGTCGGTTGACATGGATGAAATTGAAATTCAGACGAAAGAGAAATACTCGACAAATCCATAGCTAGATAAGAACTTGCTTTCATTTTGGCACGTTGATTTGTTCTTATTAGAACTTCACTTTCATTTTCGATTTCATTTTCATTTTGTTGAATTGTTCCATTTAATTTCTGAGTTTCACTGTGTAATGCATCGACACGATACGCGTAAATTTTCGCACTAGATGAAAAAAATGTGTCAGTGGAATGTTTCTCATTCGTTGTGCTACCACCTTGTGTCAATAACTGAACCAGCTTTGACGAAATTCGGTTCGATATGTTGTTGATCGTCTTCATCGAACGCAATCAGATCAATGATCTCGGGCAACCGTTCGACTAACGGAAAATGAAATGCATTCTTTGCATTGATCTTATTTTTCGATGTGAATTCAATTGTTTTTTCGTAGAGTGCAATTAATTCGACGGGTGTGTCGAATTTCTCATTGAAACTTATCTCGGACTGATCGTGTCGATGAATTTTAGGAGAATCTTCATGATCGGAATGGTTAAGCAGCGAATTCGACGTGCTAATATATCGTCGAGATATTGGAATCGATTCATCGTCGAACAACATACGTATTCTGAAACTATTTCGTTTCGTTTCTTTGATTTCGTTGGCTCGAATTCGAGCGCTACTTTCGAGGTCTTTTTAATCGATACATCGTACAGTTCAAAAAACCAAACTCCCTATGAAAACATTCGGAAAAATTCTCATGAATTCTTAATTTTATTGGTTAACTCATCCCATGTCATCTCTCTCTCTTATCCTCGATTGGTTCAAATATTTATTTTCAATTGAATATTTGATCAGCTTTTCTCTCTCTCTCTCTCTCTTCTCTTCTCCTCTCTCCTCCTCTTTTTATTGACTGTTCAGAAAGCACATAGTCAATTACGCGTTCATATCGTTTTATTGACAAACATATATATTCGCTAATCGACTTTGCTCTGCCGATCATTTCTTCTTCTTCTTCTTCTTCGATATTTTGTTAAAGTATATTTCAATTTTTCTCTTGCTTCTAGTGTCAAATC
>ERZ778020.1679-NODE-1679-length-18098-cov-16.355318_pt1 | contig 18098 bp, 16 predicted proteins | sample MGYA00375750_ERZ778020 | MGnify/ENA primary metagenome ERZ778020 (study PRJEB29350, sample SAMN05389818) | bioreactor metagenome | isolation source: Ammonium sulfate bioreactor | place: South Africa: University of Cape Town | collected 2014-03-17 ...
TGCGGATGGCGGCGGGCACGGTCGTCTGCCCGCGGTCCGTGATGGTCGCGGGGATCTCGAGGATTTCAGCGGTCTTTGCCATAACCGGCTCCTTGCATCGCCAGACCATCCAATGTAATGCATTTGCATTGTAAGTCAAGATCGCCTATTCGTTCGGCGCGAAAGCAACGTTTCCAAGCCTTGGTTCGGCGACCGGAATGGGTAACTCCATGGCGCGGCGTTCGCGAACCGCTGCTGGGCGCGCCGCAGCATTAAAGGCGGGCCAGCCGCGAAGTTCGCCGGTAGCGGGGAGGGCCAAGTCGAAAGCGTGCGCCTCTGCCAACACGCGGCAGCTGTGCTACAGAGGAAAACTTGCTTATTTGGGGGCAATTGCTTGAGGCGCCAAGATCCAATTGGACCAGAATTTTATGTTCCGCTAGGGGCGGCAGAAAAAATTTCGGACGCCGCATTCTACCTAGCGGCGGCGCTCTCAATTATCGTGTTGCTTGTTGAAAAGGCGTCGCAACCGAAGCTTTACGGAGCAGTCCAAGCCACGTTTGCCGTAGCAGTGGTCGGCTTCTTCGTAAGTGGCATCGTGATACGAACCTACTTTGCCACGCGCGCGCACTCGAGCCGGTTCGCCGACTTCGTCTCGAACGCGTTCTCTGTTCCCCTCGTCCCTTCTCCGTCCGAAGGCTACTACAACACTCCTGCAGGTGATCCGTTTATCCGCATGGGGGCGTCTGTGCTGGAAAACACGCTGTTCACCAAATCGATTCTTGCGAGAATGTTGCGCTTCGAACGGGCACGCATTTGCGTATACGTCCTCGCATGGCTTTGGGCCGCCGTCTATCGCGCCACGGACCTAGAACTGCTGGCTGTCGCCGCACAGGTCCTGTTCAGTGAGCAGTTGCTGTCGAGATGGGTGCGCATGGAATGGCTTCGCGCCAGGGTTGAGCGCTTATACGACGATCTTTTCGCGCTGATTCAGTCCTCGTCCGATGCCAGGAGTAAGGAATTCCGCGCGCGCGTGATCGAAGCTCTGATCCGTTATGAGACAAGCAAAGCCCAGGCAGCTTTATCCCTCTCGTCACGACTATTTAACAAGCTTAATCCGGAGCTCTCGGCTAGGTGGCAGTCCGTGTGTACTCAGCTGGGTATCGCCCCCGCAACCGACCCAGCAGCCTGATGCGCTTGCTCGTTGGGGCGATCGCGCAGCTTATCAATCAGAATTGAGCGAATCCCGGGGCCTTCGATGAAAGCTCCGATTTCAGCCCCCCGCGATCGACGTGCATCGACGGTTGTGGCCATCCAATTGAAACTCGAGATTACGAGAGAGTCGTCGTCCCAACCTAGGTACTTCGCGTGTTCATTTTCGACGCGGGCGATCTTGATGCCACGCTTCGCAACGTCGGCAGGCAACGGTTCGTGCCCCTCCTCCAGCAAGAATTTGCTTGGACGCGTGTATTGAAGGCGAACATCGATCCCACGAGCCGCGGCGGTCTCCATGGGAACAAGCACAGACGTCTCAGCTGACAAGCCATACAGGTCGCACGCAATCTCGATTTCTCTTGACGCACGGTCTCGCGCAAGCGTAACGCAGGCATAGTGATTGTAATCTGTTACGAGAGATATCGAGTATTTACCGGCTTCCCCTTGCGACCTGATCTTTGCCTTCAACTCCGACCAAATGTGGTTGAGCTGCCGCGCCGTCGGGCTCCAATTGCCGACAGCCGGAAGCTGGTTGGAGAGTAGCAGGCTGAGGACTTTTGATGCGAAGAGCGCGCTGCGCGTTCGCAGCGAGACCTCCATCCAGTCGAACTCAGAAGAGAGAAAATTGCAGCTGCCGACAACCGTAGTCCATAATCCGGTTTCATGATCGTCATAGATCAGCACTTTGGCATGAGAGCCAGACGAGTGTGGGGAGAGCCGAATTCTCCCCCGAGCGCCGGGCGGTAATCCGGCCAGCACATCAGTCGCATCCGAAAATTTTCTGGGCGGTCCGCCAACCTCTGGGTCCACATGCAGACCCCAGAGTAACTCGACTCGGACTTTGCGTCTCGCGGCGCGCTCGAAGTCGGGCAGCAGGTTGCGAAGGGTATCAGCACTCAGGAAGCATGAATGGACCACGACTGTTGATTTTGCTCGCTGCAAAGACTCTCGGAGAAGCGTAAGGTGAGCGACGCCACCCACAATAATATCATCAGCGGTGAGGTCGTCCCGCGCCGCCTCCTGCACCATGTGTGATTTTGCTGAATAGGCAGTGATGTCGTCATCTTTGACTTCTGCCGACGCTTTTACCAAGTTCGCCCGCAACCCAAGAGGTGCGTTCGGAGGGAGTCCGACCTGCACCTCATTGAAAGCTATTCCGACCCGCGCATACGGCAGTGACGGTGTGCGAAATTGCGGTGTTGTCGGTTCCAGGCTCTCGTTGAGATTTAAACGAAAGAGGTCTCGTAGCGCGGCATCATTTGGTTCGAACGTGTGGAGGAGCGGCGGCAGTCTTACAGCGTCAGCCGGTAGATCCTTCTCATACACAAGATCGATGTCGTCCGCCCGCATCCAGTGGCCCGTCAGCCTCTCGACACAAACCGAATCCCAGCGAATATCCTTTTGTAAGCGCTCCGGAAGGGTCCTCTCTTTGGCGTGTCTCTGCCCCGCCGGGGTGGCGGCGAAGTAGATCTTATCGTTGTCGCTTCGTACCTCGATCCAATTGGCGCGCAGGAGATTGATCAAGGCTTCGACGACGAGCCTGTGAGGGACATTTGCCATTACCGCGAGTTCAGAAGCCGTTTGCTTTGCCACCGTGCTCTCGACGAGGAGCATGTGCTCAATGAGGCTCCAGCGGCGGCCAAAACTGTAAAGATAGCTCACTGCCATCCTGTAAAGCGGAACGTAGAGATATTTCATTTAGTTGCCCTCACCCGGGACAGGATGCGCGCCTTCTCCGCTGATGCCATCTCCTTCATCATCCGGCCAATGTACGCATGCTCGTCATATTCACTCGTTGTGGCGTTGCATCGCGACGCAAAAAAGTCCCAACTTCCCACGATGACGAGCTTCTGCTTCGCGCGGCTCAGCAGCACGTTCATGCGATTCTTTTCTTTGAGGAACCCGACGCTTTTCCAAGGAACGAGGGCATTGTTTCGTACAAGGCTGACGATCACGACGTCCGCCTCAGAGCCTTGGAATTCGTCGACCGTTGCGCCCATTCTCTTTCCGTGGCCGAGGTCAAACGGGGGCTTAAACATGTGCGGGAGCCGGCCGGACGCGTACGCTCGCTCGATAGCTGTTCTGATCGCCTCCAACTGGCCGTTGTACGGGGAGAGAATTTGTAGGTCGCAGGGCTCCTCGCCATGGGGTCGAATCTGCTCAAGGACCTTGACGACTAATTCGGCCTCTGGCCTCGAGACAAAGAGACCTTCGACTTCACCTTCGGCGAACTCCTCCTTTCGCTCCCACGGAACGTCGCACCAAACCACTCGCTGCTCTGGGAGCCAGGACGTTGAGGGAATCGTGAAGGGCGTGGGACCCTTGAAGCGATCATGCGTTTCGGGCGGTGAGTGCAAAAGGGTCCCGCCCTCTTCATCAGGATAGAACACTCTCCCGACCAGTTCGGCGATGTGCGGGTGCATGCGGTGCTGGTCGGTCAGAATCGCAGCGGGCGAATCCTCTGCGCTACCCGATGCACTTCGCGTAAAGATCGTCTCAAACAGTTTGACCATACGCGCCCATTCCGCGCAGCGGTCGATGAAGGGATCCCGATCCTCGTCGTCCGCCACCAGTGAGGGATCTACTAATCCCGGGGCAAACCGAGCACCGCCGTGTATTGCCTTCCGAACCTTGAGAGGATCGCCGAGGAGATCGGTGAAGCGTCGGACATTGAACGGCGGAAGCTGGTGGTGGTCTCCGATCAGAAGCAGTCGATGGCTCTCCTGCAGGGCGATCGCCATATCGAAGCCGTGCGCTTTGCCCGCCTCTTCAATGATCGACCAGTCAAACCGCCGACCGCGGCCGGCGAGGTCGGCCAGATCAGGCGAATTGAGCGTCGAAAAGGTGAGGTTGGCTGCGTCTTGCACCAGAACCTGCATCGTCCGGACATCCGTATCGGCGTCTGGGGTTCTGCTGGCGCCATGGTCTATTGCTGAAGAAAGCCGGTCCTGCAAGTGCGCCGGCGATCGACGCGCCAAATCACTGTCATTAAGCTGACTGAGCAGCGCCTCGGTGACGATCTCCGAACTGTCGCCATCGCCATCGTCGGCCCCTAAGCGCAGAACAATCGGTCGATGGTGGTTGTCGTGGCCAGCGAAGACCTTCGAAAGTTTGTCGCGGACGTCGTCTACGGTGTGGTGAGAATGGGCAGTAATAAGTATCTGCGCACTCGAGTCGACATTGAAGAGTCGATCAGCAAAAGCCTTGATCAACGTGGTCTTGCCCGTGCCAGGAGGACCCTGGATCGCAAAAGAGGGCTGAGTCCGCCAAAGCCGCTGAAGCGCCGTGAGCATGGAATCATCAAGCAGTATTGTCGCTTTTGCCGGCGGAAGGGCATCTGAATTGTTGCGTGCCACTTCGCGGGGGGACGCGACGAGGCGCAATAGCCCTTCAAATAGGCGCAAATCCTCGATTGCTTTGTGCCTCCGACGGATCTGCGCAAGCGTGCCGCCGTGATTTCGAGCCAGATAGGCCCGCCCCTCGCGCACTGCGGCGGCGCCCTGGGTCCGAAAAAGGTAGCGCGGTCCTTTCGGGTCGGGTTTGGCCCGCACGAACCGCCAAGTTGTTGACGAGGTGTCGCTGCCGATCGTGTGCCGATCAAGGAATGAGTAACGGTCTTGTTTTGGGTCTTCCTCATCGTCAGCCGAGACGGCTTCTGCTCCTAGCTTGAACCAGTCCTGAACCTGCTCCTGAGGAGCATCAAGATTGAGGAACCGGGCTAGGTCTGCTCGTTCCGGCTCTTGAACCGGGGTTACAATAATCGTCGTGTCGTTGATGCCCTTATCAATCTCCAGGATGTCAACGGCGCAAATCTGCGCGACGGTCAGTACCGTATCGAGTTGTTGCGTGATCCGGAAAAACTCGTGCACGGTACGTAGATTATTTGGGAGCTCGGTCCGTTGAGTGCGGATGGGGAAGACCCTGTCCCATTGTGCCGACCTATCTCGCGCAGATCGAATATTCTTCCGAACATGCGGAAAAAGCTGAACGTCGAGCTTGCGCTGTCCCAAGCTGAAAAGCTGATCATCCGAATTGATCCGAGGAACCCGTTCGATGCCGTCACAAAAGCCAATGTCCCATGTCGTCAGACTGTCAACCGACCAATTACGGACGCGGTACTCGAGCTTCTCGCCCTTGAGCACGTAGTACGGCGATGGAGCGGTGCGTCCAATGACACGAACGTCGCCTCTCAGGTCCTTGCGTATCCAGTCCCGCTGGGCGACGGGGTCATGCGCGCTTGCTTTTCCCTCAGAAACGACTTCAATCGTCCGGGCAATGTCTAGTTCTGAGCTGAGGCGCACCGCGACCAGCAGATCCCTGCCGGACGAGGAAGTTACGGCGCCAAGATCACGGATGATCTGCCGCAGCAACTGCTCGATCTCTTCAGCATCAACGAGACGTTGTTCCTGATTATCTTCCAGAAGACGGCGAATGACATCTCGCTCAGCTTCGCGGAGATTCGTTAGGTTTCCAATAAGCGCGGGCAGCGCCGCTCGCTTCTTCGTGTTCTTGAGAGGCATGCCGAAAAGCTCGGCGGCGGTCAAACCGAAGTCATACCAATCGGTCGCTGTGGAATACTCGCCGTCTGGCTTGTCGAGCTCGGGGGCGCTAAACGCGCTTTTGCGCAAGACCTTTGACGCGCCGCTATCGGGTCCCACAAGCCGCAAGGACCATTCGAATCCGCTCAATCGAAACTCGCCTTGCCCGTCCGGACTAACGAACACTGAAGACGGCGACAGGGAACGGTGGAGCGTGCCTTCGCGATGGAGGATTGCGAGCGCTTCGGCTATCCGCAGCAGGCCTTCCCAAAGCGGGCGGCGCCGACTTACCTCGACCAGGTTGAGGAGCCAGTGATATCGGCTTCGGTTCTGCAAAACATCGGCGAGGACCTGTCTTCTCCCGCCATCGAGGATCGCGAAAAAATACTTCTCGTCCGAGTCCAGATCACGCAGCTTCACGAACAGTTCGGAGGCTCCTGGATAGCCTTGGAGCCGCATGAGGCCGCGAACTTCTCGGTTCCACAGCGCTTGGATCGCTGCGCTGTCGCCCGGGCCCTTGGTCCAGAGTTTGGCGTAGTAGACGTCGCCTTGGTCTTCCGCCTGCCAAAGGTCTGGAATCCCTCGCTTGGAGTCGCCTGGGACAATTTTGCGCGTCAATCTGTAACGCCCGACCCTTTGTTCCGCCATTCTACCCCCGCCCCGTTCTGCCGTCCTTACTTTGCCCGCGTAAGTCGATTGCTTTGGTGCGCTTTGCATTTCTTCATCGTGATGCCGATTAGAGCAATGGCATCTTTGATCGTTTCGAAAGCTCCTCCAGAGTTTTTTGCGCGAATCAACAAACACGGCGTCCCGAGGAAGATCATCTACAAAATTCCCCACGCCCGATACCGTCCCCGCCCCGTTGCCTCCCGCAGCCCGAGCTCGGCAACGAGGTCCTGTGCCGCCCGTGGCGTGATCCGCAGCTCCTCGGCGATCATGCCGGCCGAGACGATCGGCCGGGTCAGCACGTAGTCGAGTAGCGCCGGCAGCCGGGAGGTTGAGCGACGGCCGCCGAGCTTGCGGGCCAGGAGCGTTCTGGCGGTCAGCCAGCGGTCGTGGTTCTTCAAACCGGATTCGGCCGCGGCCGCGATCGCCTCGAGCTGCACGGCGAGGCGGCCTGCGCTATCGCGCGTCCGGCGCCGCTCGCGTGGAATGGCTTTGAGTCCGTCATGGAGGCAAGCCAGGTGCGAGCGCGTCTTGCTACGCTCGCGTAACACGCTAGCCGCGAGCAGGCGGCCGAGCCACGGTGTGTGCTGCAATGGCTCGATCGCGCTCCACGCGTCCGCCGCGACTGCCGCCGCCAAAGTCGGCGGCAGGGCGTAGGTCTCGTCGACAACGGCGCGCCACGCGTCGAGGCGTTCGTCCTCGTCCCAGTCGAGATCGTACATAAGCGGATCCCGCTCGGGCCGCTTCAGGCGACGGTCATTCGTCTCGCCGGCGAGCGTGCGGTCGGCTAGGGCGATCGCGGCGTCCACGGCCGCGAAGACATCGGCCATCCGATCGTCCACGGGAGTTGCGCGCGCCGTCTCGACGGAATCCGCCTCGCCGTCCTCGCCGTCGAGATCAATCGGTTCGTCGGTTTCCTCATCCCGGTCGCATGGCTCGTCGTCGCGGGCGCGCCGCAATCCGGCGAGCCCGGCCGCCGACAGCGCCCAGTCGGGCTTCGCCTGGGCGATGCGCCGCCGCGCCAGCAGCACGGCGTGCGCGCGGGTCAGCTCGTGGGTCGGGGCGCGAAGGTCCATGCCGGCGTCGTGCAGCACCAGGTCGTCGAGATGGACCAGCTCGCCCTGCAGCCACAGGCAGGCTGCGGCGTCGGCGAAGTGGGTGCGGGCGATCCAGCCCTGCCGGATCGGGCTGCTGGCGAGGCGCTCGTCGAGCCGGGCCAAGGAATCCTCGGCGACGGCGAGCGGGCCGGCGAGTGCCGCCCAGGGTAGCGGATCGGGGATGGTGTAGCCGGATGGCAAGGTCTTGATAACCTTAACGGGACTCATCGCTACGGAAGTTAACACGGCTATAGCTTCCGTCATAGCAAGGTCCGGCGCACGACGTGTGCCACTATCTATAACCACCCCTTATCGATAGTGTTGGACACGGAATCGCAAATCAGCGATTCTGACGGCCCGGAGCCCGGAAAATCATGCCCGCCGGGCCGCCGATCGACGAGAGGACGCAGCCCTGACAGCCCTCTCCCCTCCTCCGGATGCGCTCGCTTGGCGGCAACGACGGCGCGGCTTTGGCCGACACCTGTGTCGGCCGAGTTCAACGGTCGTCGTAGAGGCCGTCGCGAAAGGCCTTGTCGGCCGGCCGCGCATCGGTCCTGTCGCCTCGCGCGCGGAGTTCTCGCGCGAACCGCACGCCCTTCTCGACCAGCGAGGCCGGCTCTGGCTCAAGCTCGGCATCAAGGTGCTCAAAGCCGGGCGTCATCTCCGAGGCCTCGATCGCGGCAATGTCCTCCTCGGTCAGATCGACGGTCCGAACGGCCCGACGATCGCGCCCGGTAGCACTGGCTTCGTCGGCCGGCGCCGGCCGCGGCTGGTTTTGTTTCGCGTGACCGCCCATGACGCTCCCTCCGTTCGCCCCCGATACTAGCGCAAGGACGTTTTCCCCGCACACCGCCCGTTGAAAGTCGCCGCGATTCGCCATATAGTCACGATAGTCAATATGGTCACAGGAGCAAGTCGTGACAATCCCCCGAAAAACCCCCGCTCAGGAATCGGATCACTGGACGGTCGCCGGTGCAAAGGCCCGCCTCTCCGAGGTGATCGAGCGCGCCCAGAGCGACCCGCAGATCATTACCCGCCACGGCAAGCCGAGCGTCGTCATCGTCTCGGCTGAGGAATGGGCGCGCAAGACCGTCCGCAAGGGCACGCTGGCCGAGTTCCTGATGGCCTCGCCCCTGCGCGACGCCGATCTCGACCTCGATCGGGCCCGCGACCAACCGCGCGACCTCGATCTATGAACGTCCTGCTCGACACCAATGTGCTGTCGGAGGTGCGCCGGCCGGCGCCGGACCAAAAGGTGCTCGCCTGGCTCGATACGGTCGACGAGGACCGGGCCTTCATCAGCGTGGCGTCGATCGCCGAGCTCCGGCGCGGCATCGCCCTGATGGACGATGGCCGCCGTCGCGAGGCGCTGACCGCCTGGCTCGCGGAGGATCTGCCGGCGCGCTTCGCCGGGCGGATCCTGCCGATCGATCCCGCGATCGCCGAATGCTGGGGCGGCCTGATGGCGCAGGCCCGCCAGAGCGGCTTCGCGCTCTCGGTCATGGACGGATTCTTTGCGGCCACGGCACTCGACCGTGAGCTGGTGCTCGCGACCCGCAACACCAAGGATTTCGCGACGCTGGGCGTGCCGCTGTTGAACCCCTGGACTGATAAAGGGGCGCCGGAATGAGCACCCCTGCCCGCCTCCCGGATGCCGCCTCGCTCGAAACCGTCATGGCCGGGCTCGATCCGGCCTCGGCCGATACGGACATGGTCCCAGCCCTCAATGCGGCGTTTCCTGGTTTTGCGTTCGACCTCGCGCCGATCGATGACGATTACTGGCGCGACACAAGGTCGATCCTCCAGCCGGACGGCACGCGGCTCGGCGAATTGCGGCCATGGATGACGGCCGAGATTGCCAAGGACGGCGGCGACATCAAGGCGGTCTGGTCGCGTCTGAAAGAGACCGATCTGCAGATCACAGAATGGCGCGGCTCCAGCGCCTTCGTGTCGGCGCCGACCGGACCGGGCGCGGCCGACTATCTACAGATTGCGCTTGGACGGGAGATCGAATGGCGGGCCGGACCGATCGTCAACCCGGACTACCGTCCGTGGGGCGAACAGGAGCTGCTCGATCCGAGCTGGCCTCGCACCCATCAGCTTCCGGACTCGGATCGCCTTGCCGGCCCGGTTTACCGCCTGCTCGACGGCGCCGGCGGCGCGATGATTCACGTCCGGAGCTTCCTCGATCGCTGCGGCCGCATCGAGCGCGAGAAGCGAGAGGCCAAGCGGCCCGAGCTGGAACGGCGCGTCATTCGGGAGGTCGGGCCGGGCGGAACGCGCGAAACGCCGTTCCTCGACGCGATCCCGGACTATTTCGACTGTGCCGCGTGAGCTGCGGTTCTTTCAGGACTGGGAGGAATCGAACGCCAGACCGCAGCGCGTTTTCGCGCACTGGGCGCTGGATGCCCGCGACTACACCCTCAAAGGCGACCGCGACGTCGGCTTTATTCCCCGACCGCTGCGGCCGCCGAAAGAGCGACCGCTGATGACGCCGGAGAAGGCGTCGATCGTGAGATTGGCCTACCCTTTGGCTGGTTCTTTCTGATGACCCACGGCCATTGGGTCGACCCCGAAATCGGACTTGCGATCGCTGAAGGCGTGAAGGCCCAGCGCGTACGGCTTCCCGACCCCGACGCCCGCGTGCTGCTGCGCTGGGCGGATCGAAGCTACGGTTTTTGAGAGAGCGCCGCTTATGGACGACATCACTTCGCGCGCGCTGGTCTCCGACCCCGAAACCCGGCGGGCGTTACAGCTCGACGCGCTCTCGGCGATCCTGCCGATGGAGCGGCGTGATCGGCTGGCCGAGCTCCTGACCGACGATGACGTCGCGACGCTGAAGCATCTCGCGCGCGAGGGCATGGGCGAGAACACCTTGCGGGCGCTCGCCTCCGATCTGGCCTATCTTGAGGGTTGGGCGAAAGCCGCGACCGGCGCGCCGCTGCCATGGCCGGCGCCGGAAAGCCTGGCCTTGAAATACGTGGCCCATCACCTGTGGGATCCGGCCGAGCGCGAAACCGACCCGCAACACGGGATGCCGGCCGAGGTAGCGACGGAGTTGCGAGAGGCGTTGCTGCTTCGCACCGATGGGCCGCATGCGCCATCGACGGTGAAGCGCCGGCTCGCGAATTGGGGCACGCTGCATCGCTGGAAAGGGCAGGAGGGTCCATTCCATTCGCCCAGTCTTCGCACGGCAGTCAGGCTGGCGGTGCGGGCCAGTACCCGGCCCCGACAGCGCAAGAGCAAGCGGGCCGTCACGCGGGACGTGCTGGACCGGCTGCTTGAATCGTGTCGCTCCGACCGTCTCGCCGATACCCGCGATCTCGCAATTCTGCTGCTGGCTTTTGCCTCCGGTGGACGACGGCGCAGCGAGGTGGCGCGGCTCCGGGTCGAACAGATCAGCGAGGAGCCCGCGGTGCCGCTCGATCCTAAGGATCCTCATTCACCGACTTTGCCGTGCGTGGCGATCCATCTCGGCCGAACCAAAACTGGAGTCGCGGACGAGGCGGGGAGGGTGCTTCTGGTCGGGCCTCCGGTCGAGGCGCTGCGCGAATGGCTCGAGCGTGCCGACATCGGCAAGGGACCGATCTTCCGGGCCATCGATCGCTGGGAGGCGGTCGAGGAGAGGGCGCTGACCCCCCAGTCGATCAATCTCATCGTCAAGCGGCGCTGCGCGATGGCGGGCCTGGAGCCGAGGGAGTTCTCCGCACATGGGCTGAGGTCCGGCTATTTGACGGAGGCGTCGCGCCAAGGCGTTGCCCTTCCAGAGGCGATGCAGCAGTCGCAGCACCGGTCGGTGCAGCAGGCGGCAAGCTACTACAACGACGCCGAGCGTGTTCGTGGGCGGGCCGTCCGCCTTGGTGTCTAGGAGGGGCCCTTCATTAAGTTGTCCGCGTACAACTGCCCTCGAAAGGCATGAGTGTTCCGCGGGCGGTCGGGAGCGGCGAATCGGGTGTTCGGTGCTAAGTTGTCAGCGTACAACTGCGTCACGTGAAGACTGATTCGCGCGCGAGGCTTCGGACCTACCCGCGACGCTAGGGTGGCGCCGTTAACCTCTCGTTAACTCAATAATCCTTGCGGCACCGAGAGAATCGGGCATTACTCTCCATCAGCGCATTTTGAGGCAAACTGCTCAATATTCCGCAGATGCAGAGATTAGGATGCCAACGTCAGCGAAACCTCTCGACGAGAATGTGCGTGATCTCCGCTCTCTGATCAATGCGGACGCAGCGGAGCTTTCGGCACGACTACGCGCCCAGCAGCTTCGCGACTTCCCGCCAGCGGCTGAGAAGACGATTCGTCGGTTTTCGTCGGCGGAAGCCGCGCGCTTCATCGGCATAGCTGAAGGCTACCTCCGCCAATTGGTATCCGAAGGAAAGGGCCCTCCAGCACCAGCGAACAGCCGTCGGAGTTATTCGATCGAAGACGTCGATGGGTTGCGCCGCGACCTCGACAGCGCGGGAAAAGGTGCGCGTCGCTACGTCCCACATCGGCGCGATACCGAGGCTCTCCAGGTCATTTCGGTCATGAACTTCAAGGGCGGCAGCGGCAAGACGACCACCGCCGCCCACCTCGCGCAGTATCTCGCGTTTCGAGGCTACCGCGTCCTGGCCATCGACCTCGATCCGCAAGCAAGCATGTCAACGTTGTTCGGACACCAGCCCGAGCTCGATGTGGGCGACAACGAGACAATCTTCGGCGCCATCCGTTACGACAGCGAGCGCCGTCCAATGCCGGAGATCGTGCGCGCCACCTACATTCCGAATCTCCACATTGTTCCGGGTCAGCTCGAACTCATGGAATTCGAGCACGAGACACCCAAGGCTTTGATGACGCGACAGAGCAACGACTCGATGTTCTTCGCCAGAATCGGGGAAGCTCTGGCACAGGTTAGCGACGCCTACGATGTCGTGGTGATCGATTGCCCTCCGCAACTCGGCTTCCTCACCCTGTCTGCACTGTGCGCTGCGACAGCAGTTTTGATTACCGTCCATCCTCAGATGCTCGACGTGATGTCGATGTCGCAATTCCTGAACATGACCGGAAGTCTGCTTGATGTCGTCGCCGAGGCCGGCGGAGCGACCCAATACGATTGGATGCGCTATCTCGTCACCCGTTATGAGCCTAGTGACGGCCCACAAACGACGATGGTCGGTCTGATGCGCTCCATCTTCGGCTCACGCGTTCTGACTCATCCGATGGTGAAGAGCACCGCAATAGCAGATGCCGGGCTCACCAAGCAGACCTTGTACGAGGTCGAACGACAGCAGTTTACGCGCGGCACTTACGACCGCGCCATCGAAGCTCTCGATCTCGTGAACGGAGAAATCGAAAGCCTCATCAAGCAAGTCTGGAAGAGGAATTAGCCATGGCGCGCAAGATCAGCTTTGATCTTCCGACGACGGCGGATCAGACACCACAAGAAGCGGCAGCCATTTCGCCCGCCAATCGGGTTCGGCCGTTGCTGGGACTTGATCGCCCGATCAAACAATCGAGTGCGCTTGGCGCAATATCGCAATCGCTTGGCGGCATCTCGGAGAAAGTCAAACGGGCGGAAGAAATCGAGCAAAAGCTCATCGAAGGCCAGGTGATTGTTGAACTCGACCCGGCGCTCATCGACAATTCTTTCATCCCTGACCGAATGGAAGCCACCGAGGAGCAGAACGCGGCCTTCCGCGAGTTGATTCGCGACCACGGACAAAACGTCCCGATTCTCGTTCGCCCAAAGCCCAGCGACACGGAGCGCTACGAGGTAGCGTTTGGCCACCGACGCCTGCGAGCCGCCCGAGATCTTGGCATCAAAGTACGGGCGGTGGTGCGCTCGCTGACCGATGAGCAATTGGTCATTGCGCAGGGCCAGGAGAACAGCGGGCGCACCGATCTTACTTTTATCGAGCGTGCCCGCTTTGCAGCGAGACTCGAAGATCGGAAGTTTTCGCGCGAGATCATTATGGCGTCGCTCAACGTCGACAAAGCCGCTCTCTCACGGCTCATCTCGATCGCGACCCGAGTTCCAGCAGCCGTTATAGACGCGATTGGGCCGGCACCAGCCTTCGGCCGGGTGCGCTGGCAGGAACTAACGGATCTGCTGGAGCACGAAGACAATCGCACTCGTGCGATCGACATGGTCAAGGCCCCGAGCTTTCGTGCCCTGGAAACGGATAAACGCTTCGAGACACTGGCGGCGGGGCTACGCGAGAAGACGTCGCGCGCTCGCGCTGAAACGTGGGCGGCAAAGGATGGAACGCATGCTGCCAAGGTCTCGCGTGCCGGCAAGAAGCTCACGCTGACATTTGACGATCGCGTCGCTCCTAAGTTCGGCGACTTTGTCAGAAAGCGGCTTCAGACGCTCTACGACGAATTCAAAGCTGGCGATCCGCCAGCATAACCCAGCTTGCCTGGTCGGAATGAGCCGACCGGATCAAGGCACCGCAACCAAGTCGGAGAACCATAGGCAAAAGAAAAGGCTCCCGAAACGTCACCGTCCCGGAAGCCCCTCTGTCGTGTTTGGCGACTGACAGAGAATCACTTCCGCGAATCGCAGTCAAGTGTCTCGTGAGAGACGGCGTCGTTTTGGCGAGCCGATTTCCTTTGCCCTGAAGAGGCAAAGACATGCAGTCACACTCTCCAACGACGCCCTTTGGGCGGCGATCGCTGACGCTTGCCCACGTGGCAAGCCAAATGGTGGCCACCGCGCGGCCACCCGAGAAGGTCGTACACAAATGGAAGATCTTTCATGCCATCTGCACAGCGCGGCCGCGCCTGGGCGTCTCCGAGCGCTCGTTATCGGTCTTGAACGCGCTGCTGACCTTCCACCCCGAGACCGCGCTTACCGGTGAAGACGACCTGATCGTCTTCCCGTCGAACCATCAGTTGTCGCTGCGGGCGCATGGGATGCCGGCATCGACACTGCGGCGTCACCTCGCGGTTCTCGTCGATGCCGGCCTGGTCGTCCGGCGCGATAGCCCCAACGGCAAGCGCTATGCGCGTAAGGGCAGCGCCGGCGAGATCGAACTGGCGTTTGGTTTCGACATATCGCCACTGGTTGTTCGATCGGAGGAGTTCGAGAGTCTGGCGGCCGACATCGAGGCAGAAGCGCGGGCGCTCAAGCTTGTCCGGGAGCGGATCACGCTGTGCCGGCGGGACATTGCCAAGATGATCGCCACCGGCATCGAGGAAGATGTTCCGACACGTCGAGACGGGCAGGGGCCGGCCGATTGGCAGGAAGTCCATGCCGCCTTCCGCTCGATCGTCGATCAGATTCCACGCACCGCAACGAGGCAAGAACTCGAGCCGATCGCCGAAGAGCTGTCACAGCTTGCAGATGACGTCCTCAATCTTCTGGAAACACACATCAAATCCACTGATTCAAGCGCCAATGAGTCCCATACTGAGCGCCACATACAGAATTCAAATACAGACCCCCTTATTGATCTTGAACCTAGCCTTCGAGAAGGCAGGGCGGCGAGGGCTGAGCCAACACCCCAAGCACCGAGGGTGGCGGAAGGGACCTATCCGTTGGGAATGGTGCTGAGCGCCTGCCCCGATATTGTCGATTACGCCAAGGGCGGGATTTCGAACTGGCGGGATTTCCTCGCCACCGCCGCCGTGGTTCGATCGATGCTCGGAATTAGTCCGAGTGCCTGGGAGGAGGCGCAAACGATCCTCGGTGAGACGCCGGCTGCGATTGTTGTCGCGTGCATTCTGCAGCGTGGCACGGCGATCAGGTCCGCCGGCGGTTACCTGCGCGGTTTGACTCGAAAAGCGGAGGCCGGAGAGTTCTCGCTCGGCCCGATTTTGATGTCGCAGATCAATTCGCACCTCAACGAAAAGCGGCGGGCGTGACGTAATGGTCGACCTCATCTTCACCTCCTCGCTTTGCCTGGCATTCTTGAGCTTTAGCCATGGACGCACTTGGCTGCGAGCAGGTGATCGAGCGCCCCGGGGGTCGCGGAAAACTGAAACTGCGCGGCCGTTCCGCAGTGCTCGGTCTCTCCGCGCGGGCCGCACGCATCCTGGGAATCGCCAAGACGATCGTACTCGTCAGGACAGGTCGGCGCTTCCGAAATGTCGTCCGTCGGCAAATGTGCGAAACGCCGCAACGATCACATGGCCGTCCCTTTTGATCCGTCCGCCGAAGATCCGGGCGCTGGCGACGATCGCAGATCTTTCCCCTGTTCGGGCTGTCGCTCCCGGTTGCATGGCTGGATTCCTATGGCCGTCGACGGCACGTCGGCCCCTGGAGCCAAGAATTTTCCCCTGCCGGTTTCCCCCGCAAGCGGGGACCCCGACCAGCATTCCTCGCGCATGCGCCTGCAGCGCCAAAATTCGTGGCTCCGGCCGGGGCGCAGCGCTGCGCTTGCCCTCCGCTCGCCTCTGGCGGCTCCGGCTCTGTTTCGTCTTCCCGGCCATGAACGGATCGCCATCGCAACGGGGCACAGCCCCACAAGATGGAGAAAGACAATGCGCAATATCGCCGAATTCACCCTCATCGGTCGGGTCGGAACCATCAAGCAAGTCGGCAAGACCCTTCGCGTCAGCATCTGCGCCAACTACCCATTCAAGGGCGACAAAGGCCAGTGGAGGGACGACGCGCACTGGAACGAGGTCACAATCTTCACGAAGGCGATCCAGTCCTACGTGAGCGAGCACGTCAGCAAGGGCGATCTGGTCCATGTGCGCGGACGGCTTCGGCAGAGCAGCTTCGAACGCGATGGCCAACGGGTCTACACGGTCGATCTCATCGCTCACGAGCTCGGCCGATTGGCGCAAGCCAGCGAACGCGCCGCGGCATAGCGAATACCGGGGAGGCTTCGGCCTCCCCGCCGCTCCTACCTGAAGGCCGGCGCCCGACGCGAATCCGGTCCGCTACGAAGGAAGTTTTCGCGATCGTGTCTGCCGCGCGAGACCGCGGTCGGCCCGATTTTTCTTGCCGATTGCGGAGACCAGCTCGTCGTAGTTGACGCCGCTTTTCTTAAGAGCGCGGCGCGCATCCGCGGCCTCGAAACCTAAGAGCTCGAGCACGCTCATGTTCAGGCTCGAGGCAATCCGCTCCATCGTCCTCAGCGTTGGATTCCCGATGCCGCGCACGATTGTGTAGTAGGTGCCGCGCGCCAACCCCGTCTTTGGCAGGAAGGCTTCCATGCCGCCGTTTTCGATCTCGAGCTGTTGCAGGCGGATCGCCAGCATCTCATTCAGGATCGAATGATCGACGGGCAGCGGCTTGCGAACAGGCGGCATCGTTTGACTGGCTTTCGGGTCCACGCGAGGAAACGACGGGGAACATACACGAATCCCGAGGTCCAGTATATTGGACGTTGGAAACTGTACAGGCAAGTCTTTGAAACGACTCACGTTGCCGCGTGTCTATCCCTGATGTCCGGGCGCCGGGCTCCGGCCGAATTGGTCAATTGGCGCAGCAGTCGCAAGGGATCGACCCCCGCCCGCTCAGCGATGAGCTCGATGTAATCGAGGCTAGGATTCGCCGCCGACGTCATCAAGTGAAAGTAGCTTGATCGCGGAATGCCGAGCTGCTCCGCGAATTCCCGCCGGCTCAGCCCCGATTCCAGCCTGAGCGCTTCCAATCCTGCGTGGAACGCACTCCGCAAGGTGCTGCCTTGCGCTGCGTGAGCTGCCTTTCGGCGGCAACACTTCTCACCCATCGCTGATTCCTCGCAGTTCCAAACGCAAACGGTTCCGCCGCTCCGCCGGTCAAGCCTCCATGTTGGACGGCCGGTCAACATTCAATATAATAGACGGATTCGATTCAACCAAGAGAGGTGCGTTCGGACAAAGAAAAACCCGGCAGAGCCGGGTCTCTCGTGAGGATGAGCGGGCTGGCGATGCCAATCGCCAACAATGCCCCTAACGCATGAAGGCATTTTAGCCCGCGCCATCCGACAGTTCAAGAGGACTCGCGTTTTTACGCCACGGTCTTTGTTTGCCCCGCGCTCTCCCAACGAGAGGACGCGAATGGAGATGCTTGACCAAAATCCGATCACGCCGTTTGGACGGCGACCGCTATCGCTCAGCACCGTAAAGGTGCAGCGCGACGTCAGAGATTGTCCCCACGGCAAGCCCGTACACAAATGGCAGGTGTTCCGAAACATCTGCGAGGCACGGACATCGCTGCCGGTTTCTGACCGCACACTCGCGGTTCTCAATGCGCTGCTCTCATTTCATCCTGACACGGTGTTGACCGCCGGCGCCGCCGATCTCGTCGTATTCCCGTCAAATCGTCTTCTCGCGTTACGCGCCCACGGAATGGCCGCCTCGACGTTGCGCCGCCACCTTGCAGCGCTGGTCGATCACGGGCTCGTTCTCCGACGCGATAGTCCGAACGGCAAACGCTACGCACGCAAGGCGAGCTCCGGCGATATCGAGCAGGCCTTTGGCTTCGATCTTGGGCCGATCGTGGCCCGGTCCGATGAATTCGCCGCTCTGGCCGAGGCCGCGATCGCCAAACGCCAGGCGCTTGGCATTCTTCGCGAACAGATGACCTTGGCGCGGCGTGACATCGCCAAGATGATTGCAACTGGTGTGGAGCAGGGCGTCGCCGCCGATTGGGCCTCCTATCATCGGACGTTCCGAGAGATCCTGACCCGGC
>ERZ778020.1686-NODE-1686-length-17999-cov-3.728934_pt1 | contig 17999 bp, 18 predicted proteins | sample MGYA00375750_ERZ778020 | MGnify/ENA primary metagenome ERZ778020 (study PRJEB29350, sample SAMN05389818) | bioreactor metagenome | isolation source: Ammonium sulfate bioreactor | place: South Africa: University of Cape Town | collected 2014-03-17 ...
TGTTGTAAGTAATGCAATTGAAATAGATCGATGTTGAATTCGAGAATTACGTACACACACGCACACATGTGTTACACTCGTGTTTCAATTTGATCAATCATCAAACTTGTTTTTCTGATTCTCAAAAGACCTACTTGTTTATTCAATATTTTCAGCATATTTTTTTTTACTCAATGAATGTCAAAAACAAATATTCATAGATTTGCTTTTTCTTATTGCAGATTTTTTTATCGAACATTCACGTATACATCGAATGGGTGATGATATTGCACCAAATACATCTGGAGGCGGAAGTATAGACGAATGGCACGATGCATCTGGCGAGGGTTCTTCACCATCAACGCCTGATTCTATTACTAAGGAAACGAAATTATCCGATGAAACTTCGAAAAAGAAAACGAATACAGGAACAAACGAGAAACGTTCAATGCATTTTGATGGAACTAGTTCGATCAATGTCGAACTTAATCTAGGTCCAGCTCCATTATGTTCAGAAGAAAAAGCGATAAAAGAACGTGAAAATTGCGATTATTCAATTAAAATTACATTAGACATGGCTAAACAAGAAACAGCTCCACGAAAGATTCGTATTTATGCCGATGGTAATCTCATTATTTTCTCTCCTTCTTTCTTTCATGGAATTGACGCAAAATTCTAGGTATTTACGATCTATTTCATGCCGGCCATGCTCGACAATTAATGCAAGCAAAAAATCTATTTAAAAACGTTTATTTACTCGTTGGAGTATGTAACGATGATTTAACACATAGTAAAAAAGGTAAAACAGTTATGGACGAAGCTGAACGATACGAAAGTGTTCGACATTGTCGTTACGTCGACGAAGTCGTCACTGATGCGCCCTGGGTCTTAGATGACGAATTTTTAACACAAAATAAAATCGATTTTGTTGCTCATGATGAAATTCCATATGGAGCTGAAGGTAGTGATGATATCTATCAACATATCAAAGTAAATTGAATCGATTTCTTTTCTCTCCTCATACGAAAATAAAAATGATTTCTCAAGGCTCGGGGAATGTTCGCGGCAACTCAACGTACTGAAGGTGTGTCAACATCGGATATCATCTGTCGTCTCGTACGAGATTATGATATGTATGTTCGACGTAATCTTGCTCGAGGTTATTCAGCACAAGATTTAAACGTTGGTTTTATTAAAAAAAATCAACTGGAATTTCAATCAAAAATCGACACAGTTAAATCGAAAATTCGAACATATGAAGAAGAATCGAAGACGTTTATGGAACGTTGGGAAGACCGAAGTAAAGAATATATACATAATTTTATTGGTCTCTTCGAAAAATCAGGTGTTTTAAATCTATTACATCGAACACGTTCACCAGCCATGCTTTTACATCATCACAATGGAAAAAGTGATACTGAAGAAGAAAACTAAATTGAATAGATCAACATACAACATTTTCAAATTTCTCTCTTTTTTTTCTATTTCCTTGTGAAATAATTGTGTAAAATTTTTCTAATCGAAATAATTTTTGCTTCTATTCTCTTTCTTTTTTTTTCTACAAATATCTACTTGATTTTTGTATTTTAACAAATGGCTTGTGTCCATGTATAATATTTCAATTGATAAGTATTAATATAACACAGACTTTGATAGTTTATTTTTATTGAATCAAAATCGATACATTTTCATCGTAATCTTTCGCTAAATCACATTCACATGTCAAGCAGATCGAGTTATCGTGCTTATTTTATATAATTACTGAGAAAGAAAAGAGTAACGGTAACGTATAAAAATATAAATTGATTGGTAAAACAAAATTTGGCACTAAGCGAAATGCAATGCGTGTTCTCTTTCGAATTGTTCGAATGAGAATCAAAACGTACTTTACTTTCGATTCTTTTTCTCTTTTACCATTCGTCTGATTTCTTAGTATAATTTATGCTAACAAAGAAAAATGAGAAATCAACGTGTGGTATAAAAACGTTATTCTCAATATGAAATATTAAAACGAAACGAATCAGACACAGAATAAATTGATTCATCTTGTAACAAGTCAAGTAGTGGAATAGTTTTCTTTTATTTCTATTTATAGAATGGAGAAACGTATTCATTCGAAAGGTAATTTTCAATTAACTTATCGTCATTATCTATTACATTTCAAATGGTTATTGTTCGCGTTATTAATATTTGTTTGTTTTATTTGTCTTCTTCTGACAAAATACGATTCATCCGATTCATCAAATCCGTTCAATAGCAAAGAAATTGAGATCTTAGACAAAAATGTTATATATCCAATTGATGCTTTAAATCGTATTCAAAAGAAACCATTGAATTTAAATGAGTATTTTATACGAAAAGATAAATTAAAAACACTTGATGATCTTGACGCACAAAAACAACAAATGAAAGTTGTCTTAGCACGAAATGTAAATGAGAAACAATCGAAAAATTATTTGATTTTTGAATATACGAAAGTGTTCGGTCGACAGAAATTTTGTGCCTCAACAAACGAAGAAATTTTCGGTAGTTTTTGTCCGTATACGAATTGGTAAGACGAAAAAAGCAAAAGAAGTATTGTATTTCATTACTATGTTTGTCTAGCAAATATACATGCGATAGAAAATACGAAAACAAGTCTCATGTATTGCTAATGCATAAACGAGACTTAAATTACAAAAAACTCGATGAAATTCAACGTAATTCAGAACAAATTTGGTTACTCTGGCATGATGAATCCAATGAAAAGGCACCAATTCTCAATAAATATAAATTCAATTGGACAATAACTTATCGAACAAGTGCTGAAGCATCAATAGGCGCTTATGGAATCACACTTCAGAAAAGAAATGTTTGGTCAACAAAACAATTTAACAATTGGATTGATCGTGAATTTAATCGACGACAAAATCAAGCAGTTTGGTAAATAGAAGCCGAATAAATGTTGAAAAAAATAGAAAATAATTTTAAAAAGTTAATTTAGGTTTGTCTCCAATTGTAAACCGAAGAAACGTTTGAAAAAATTTCGTTCATTACGAGAACACTATGCAACTATTGCTTTTGGTACATGTATTTCACCCGAGGAAAATTATTCAAAACATATTCAAAAATATTCACAAACAAAATGTACACGCCGATCGTCTTGTGAAAAAGATTTTCTTGAAACGTCAAAATTCTATCTTGCTTTCGAATCACAAACATGTACAGATTATATAACGGAGAAATTCTGGCGAACGTTAAAACTTGGTGCTATACCAATTGTAAGCGGACCTAACCGAGAGGATTATCAACGTGTTGCACCACCGCATTCATTTATTCATGTCGATGATTTTCAAACAGATGAACAACTAGCACAATTACTACAATCAATCGGAAACAATAGGAATCTTTTCGGAAAATATCATTATTGGAGACGATTTTATGATGTTTATTTTGAAGCAAAAAATGTTGAACCATTTCGATTTTGTGAATTATGCTATCGATTAAATACAAATAAACGACGAATTTGGTATGAACGTCTCAATGAATGGTTTCTAGATCAATGTTAAAGTCATGTCAAATATAACATACGTTTCTGTTCTATTTCTCTATGTTCCTATTTCTATATATATTATTAATAAAGTTGATGGAACATTTCTTTCGTCAATGCAATATAATTATAAACATCTGTTAGAATATGAATGATACTTCAGCAATGTTTATGTTAAAGTAGCACATTTTCAGTTTCAATTTAACTTTAATTTTACATACGTATACATTTTCGAACAAAGTCCTTCGAATCTCTCTTGTTTTATCTCTAATTATTTGAATTTAAAGTACTATCTTCAGTTGAAGATGATGTTTTTTTTGGCTACATACATTGCACCTGTTTGCTCAATTTTTACATAATATGATTTAGAATTGTTTCAATTCGTGTATGATAACTTATTTCAAACGAAAACTCCTACGTAATTTCCCTTGAAAACCATGCGGATTTGTTTTACTTAAGTAACAACGTTGCACGTGTTATACACTCAGTTCGAAATCTTAGAAGTTAATCTTCAAGTAATTTACTTGAAAATAGTTTAAATCCATCTGGAACAGCTCAACTAATCGAAAGACGCCATAAGATTTTGCTGATCGAACCTAGTGTAATAATCATGTAGACAACCCTACGGAAATGTATGCCTGAATAATTCTACAAGAAAATTCTGGAGACAAAGTTAATCGAGTGGGAATTTTTTTCATTCTTCCGAATAAATTCTAATAATAACATTACACATTGAAAAGAAAACGGATCAAGTTAATTTAGATCAATTAGACTAGATTTCGTCGTTATAAAAATAGATATTCTTTTATTTTGCTGCAAGGAAAAGAAAAATTAAAATGAGAACTCCATGACTTATTTTTTATTTTGATTACTAGAAGGATTTCATTAAAAATAAATTATGTGGGAGAAATATAGAAAAAAAAAGTCTTGGTCTTGGTAGTTCTTGTGTAATTCCTTAAAAAAACACGTATTCATAATTATTTTTTATTTTAACAAAAAAGAATGGTAAATTCTCATAGTCACACATTTTTCTTTTTCTCATTTACTATATAAACACTGACAGTTTCACTAGTTTAACTTCAGATAAACCGTCAGTTGCTTGCTTACTTGTTTATTTAATCAATTAAATGGAAAACACTACGAACACACCTTATCAGCCAAATGATCTCGCATTTTATACGACATGGTGGTTGGCACCGACATCTTCGTTATCATCTCAACAAAGCATATTGTCCGATTCGGGTGAACGTTTTCTACTTGACAAAAGTCGACAAAAACAAGTATGAAAAAATAATACTAATGTGAATCTTTCAATATCGATTATGCTTTCATTTGTCTAGTCAAAAATCAAGAATCTAATGGATATTATTTGCTGTATTTCAAGAAGAAAAGATCTGAATTGAAAAAGAAAATCTTCCGACGAAAAACATTTTTCTTGTAAATGAATCTATATGTAGTTTATTGTTTTCGAAAAAAAAAGAAAAGAAAATTAACACCAAAATTATTCAATATTTTTTACAACCCAAAATGTTTTGAAATTCACAACAATCGTTGCCCTAAAACAAAGCATCAGAATAGATTTTTGCCGAAAAATAAGAACTTGTGTTTTTCTAAATACCAAAATTGAATCGTCTCTTGACTTCGGATCGACAATGGCTTTTTCCATGTGACTTCAAATTGTGTCCATTTTTGTGGTGAACTATGTGTAACGCCATCGCCCTACAAAATAAAATCGTTTTTCTTTCAATAATTCACAAAAACATACACTCGGACAATTGACTAAATGTGTTCCAGTTGGAAGATTAGTGAAAGTGCCGACTGGTTCAGTACCGTTTATTTGCCTGCCTTGAATGAAAATACCTTTGATCGGTTCTTTCGATTCGATGGTGACTAAAAATAGAAAAGAAAAGCCGTCATTCGTTTCATTTGTTTTTTTCTCGGTTACTAACCTGAAATTGTTTCATTATCAGCATTCCAAGTTGCATTAAACTTTGTCAATGGACTTGTTGACGGCGGTTGTGGTGTTATTTTATGATGTTTAGGTAACATTGAACGCGTACAAGCTTTTTTCGGTGCTCCATCTGGATATGCATGAATACCGATAGCGAATAAAGCGACTGAAAGAATTACTAAATAAATTCGACACATAATAACCGACGAAATGATTCGAACGATGTTCGAACTTCGTTTATATAGTCGATATAGAAGAATAGACAAAGAAATTCAGAGATTAAGACCTGGATATTATGAAAAGGATAGGATAAAGTCGCTAGTTCGAAGAACATCTATTGTCTAATTAATATTTCTTTTCTTCACAATCTACGCTAATAAAGTATTTAGAAAAAGCTCTATTTTTGATTATAGATAACGCCTTTCATTGACCTTGATGGGTGCAAATTAATTTTCTTCGTGTGTATGTGTGTGTGTAAATTAAAAAGAAATCTTTTTTTAGTAACAATTTTCTTTTTTGACGTTCGTCTTTTGCAACAAAAAAATCAATTATTTTACTTCGATAATTCATCAACATTGATTTTTTTTTTATTTTCATCATTATCCTTTTCTGTCAGAAAAGGCAAACGAACCATTTATCATTTTAAATTATAGTGCCATATTCATTTTCTTCATAATGCACATCATCGAATTTGAAGAAAAACATCTGTAATTGTCGAATTAATTTTCACTTGATCGAGTCAATGCTGTTGTTGTTGTTGTTCTTTTTTCTTTTCTGAATAAAAGAAACATCTTGAATAACTAGTTAGCATTTCGTCAGTATCAAATAGCGTTCTTTCTTTTTTTAACATCGGTTACGTTGTTTTTAAAATGATCTTAATCTTTGAAAGCAAAAAAAAGAAGAAGAACATTACATGTTCATTGAGTTCATTTGGAGCGTTTTTTCTTTCTTTTCTGTTCGAGAGAAACTTTAATTTAAAGAAGATTTTCGATAAATCATAACGTTAACACCCTTCTTTTTTTCTTTCCTTCAAATATATAAGATGGTTATTCTAAGTAAAAGAAAATCCACTTTTGAAAGTCATATTCTGAACTAAAAATAACTTCGAAAAACAAGTTCGAGTTGAGCACTACTTTAACTCAAAGGTATTTATTGTATTTAGAAGCTTTGTTGTTTTTTCTTCTACGGAAATTTCGAGAGTTTGTCATCTAGTTCGGTTTTAATTAGTCAAAGCCATATTTTTTCATTAACATTTCTAATTCATCCGAGACACATAGATTAAAATGCTTTTTTACTATTTAATTAAGATTCAAACAGGCAAATTCTTGAGAGAAGAGAATATTTTTCATCGCATACAAACATATTCAATGAACAATTGACCTTCTTTTTCTTCTGTCTGTCTGTCTCTCTCTCTCTCTCTCTCCTTTTTTTAATAAACCACTTATCTGTTCAACATGGCGAACAAGTGAAGTTTTAGTTTTTACTCTTGTTTATTTTCTAAATTCAATGAACCATTTTCGATTCAAAGATGTTTCTTCTTTTTCTAACACTTGAATGCTCAACATGAAATCATGTTATATACGTTAACGGAATTCAGAAACTTTTTAGTTTCAATATAGTGTGTCTGAGTATGTGTTTTTTTTTTATGAGTAAAAGAAGAACAAGAAGAAGAAAATGGAAAGCTATTAGATGTTGTGTGTTTTTTTTCTTTAAATATTCGACTCACTTTCTCTAATTATTCATTGGTTATAAGTATAGGACAAGAAGAACATTAGAGAACAAAAAGTATAACGCCATCACCAATTGCTTCGTGCTCTCGGTCGACAGCGGTGATGACTAGAGATAGTTAATGACAACGAAGAAAAAAAAACTGGCCGGCTACTCGACCGAGGCTCTCCGTCTGATTTATTAGACATCTTCTCATTCCCCTTCTTTTTCTTTCCGTTCTTTTCACTCGTTCTTCTCTTTGACTAGAGCAACTATTTTCATCGTTGCTGTTAATATAATAATAATAATAATATTATTTTCGAGAACAGTCTCTTCTCATTCTCTCTCTGGATAATATTACTTTTTTTTCCGTACAACCAATTCACCACATAGTCATAGTTAGAGCCCTTAGAATCATTCAATTCATACGATTGGACAAGAATAAATAAAGACAGTTTAACTATATATGAATGACATTATACACATCTTTATTTAGTCTGTTCTCTCATTTTTTTTTCCTTAACCATCACTCACTCGAGGCATTGGCGCGCATATATATATATATATGTATGTATACAATCACTAAGATGTGAATACAGAGAAAGAGAGAGGAGAAATTCTCTTCTTCGTCTCATTTTGATTTCTTTTTTTTTATTCGAATCTGTCAACATTTCGAGCAAGAAGAGAATAAATAAGCAAATTTGATCAAACATACAATTCATTTCTTTTCTTTATTCTATTGTGGCATTCGATCTAGTTAATTAAAAAAAGGAGAAGATGAGGAAGAAGAAAAAACTGCCAGAACTTTTCGATTAATTAGTTTGCCCTTGTTAATTTCATTTTCTTCATTTCTCTATCTTCATTAGACATCAGCATTGATACAATCAATGAAAGGTAAAAGTAGGAGCAAAAAAAAAACGAGAAAGAACCGTTAATCTCTTTTTAATTATTATTTCTTGTTCCATCATAGGATAAAAAAAAACGAGAAGTCGTTTGATTTTTTTTGTGTTGCTTCGACGTTGATGTTAACCGATGAGAGAAATATTCAAAAGACACATACACATACACAAAAGTCTAAGTAACCAAACTAAAGTAGATTACTTTTTGATTCTTATTTATATACGTTCGTGCCAATACGGTTAGATCGTATATATGCATATATACGAGGTGGCAATTAAACTTGGCCTATCTCTCTTTTCTCTTCTCTTCGCACGAATATAACCCTTTTCATATACGTAGACGAATATGCAAATCGAATGTGAATAAATGAGACTCATATTCATGTTAATCGTCGATCATTGAAATACAAAAAAAATCATATTTCTTTCTCTCTCTCTCTTTTATTCTAGACATATATTAGGTCTTGTGTACAACAAAGATGACGATGGACGCATCGTCGAATTGTCGTGAAAGTGTTTCATCGATAACATGTTTGCAATTATCTGTTGAACAGTGGGAATTACTACGACGTTTGAGAAATAGTCATCTATCGAAAATACAAATTATACGTGCCTACGATGAACTCGATCGACTTGATCGAGAATTGGGAAGTTTATTTAATGTTTCATCGTCGACGAACTCCTTGAATGAACCGGTTTCACCGTCGACTATGAATCAAAACTCACCACCATCGTCAATCTCAGGATTGAATACGAAACGAACGTATACTCATTCGGTCAATGGTCGATCATCGAATGGTTATTCAGTACAGAATTCATCGTCAAATGGAAATCTTCGACCGTTAAAAACAAACTCGAATGAAATTAATCAACATGAGATCATGAGCTCAAATGAACTCGAAGAAGAGACTCGAGAATTACAAGAATTACTTGCGTATGTACTTCAATTAATAATTTATTTCTTTATATTACTATTCTTCTAGTAGAGTCATTATGTTCCTTTTAAGAATTTATTTATATCATTTTGAAATATTTTACATTTGTTTTCTGTTTTTGATATTTTTAGTAAAGGCGATGCTGCTATTCATAATGAAATCTCAGTTTTTGTCTATCGATATGATTTAAAACAATCACAAATAGCTCGAATGGCTGGTATATATTTCGAATCGAATAGATATCTTTTATCTTGACATATTTATTCTCGTTTTTAGCTGTAAATCAAGCTTATGTTTCGAAATTTTTACGTGGAGATCTACTCGATCTATCCGAGAACGGTCGTATGGCCATATGTCGATGGTATATACGATATAAAAAGATTGTTCAATCGATGGGTAAATCGAACAATTCGATATCGTTGTTTTTTTTTGGGTAATTAGCTTGTCTGTTTTTTGTTTTAAGGTGGAGCACCACCATCAGTTGAATTATTAGCAAATTTAGCATCGTCTTCATCGGAACCACCGACAAAAATGACGCGATTAAGTGATTCACAAACGAATACGAATTCGTCGCCGAATGGATATGATGCACCGAAACGAACGAGATTTACTTTTCGACCTGAACATCTTGATGTAAAATTAATTTTTTAATAACAAAAAAGAATTATTTTTAATTCTATTTTAGATTCTTGAAAAAGCTTTCCTTGATAATCCGTATCCTGATCCACGTCGTCGAGAAGATATTGCTCGAGTATGTAACGAAGCTCGTTCACGTATTGACGGTTCGAATGAATTATTAAATGAACGTGACCGAGTCACCGATGCTATTGTTACACATTGGTTTCAAAACAAACGTAAAATGACCAAAAGTCAACGCGGTAAAGAATTTCTATCCGTCCCCAACTTACATGATTGACCTTTTGCGTTCTAGCTTCATTACAAGACGATTCACTTCAATTGACTATTTCAAATAGTAATAATACTCATGATTATGAAAACGGAAATGGAAGTGAAGATGATGTACATATATCTCATTCGTCACAGCAGAAAAACAATATGCCTGCGATTGATATCGATAGTTTTGAACCATCATCAGCATCGTTACTCGATCCACAAATGGCTGCCTATCGAGCAATTATGAGTCGAATGGTTCCGTTCGGTAATAATATCAATGGAACGAATTCATCTCGACGTTATGTCAAACAAGAACCGATCTTAAATCACGATGAATCAAGTCCTGAAGATGGTTCGAATTCTCAATCATCACTGAACGATCGGCTATCGCCGTGAAAATACAAAAATCAAAAAATTTTGTTCTGTTTTTTTTTTATTAAATTTCTATACATATGTAGATATTATATCTTTGTTTGTTTGTTCTAGTCTTTGTCTGTATTTCTATGTAATGTATTCATACACATTCCTTGCTCTTCTTCTTCTTCTTCAATAGAATTATCTTACAATTACTTGTTTTTGAATAATATAAAAAAAAGAAAACCAGAGAACATCCATGTCAAATGATAAAACGAGAGAGAAAATGATCTTTAATTAAATCTAATTAAGTCAATTTTTACATAGATGAAAAAAAAGAGCTAACGAACAAAATTCTGGTTAAGATGTTTGTTTCTTAAAATAACTTTCAAGAGTTCCACCATTCTAAAAATATACGCATACGATTAATATCTATTCGTGCAGAGAATGTTGTTTTTACTTTCTTTCCATGATTCATTTTTAATTTAATCTGAGATAAAGCAACATTGAATACCTACACAAATGAATAAGTTATTCTTTTATCAATCGAGATGGTTACTTTTTTCATTGCTGTTGATATAGCTGATGTTTGAAGTTGTTCTTCATTGAACCATTGAGATTCTGTATTACATATGTGATGAAGATTATTTTGATTGAATGAACTGTAGTAAATGATGTAATGTTTATCAATATGAGAAAATAAATGACGACACTAGAAGAAAAGATGATTTGGTTTGGAGGAAAATCAAGATAAACAACTTGTCCGGCTAGTTTGAGATTATCGATTGAGATTGAAGTTGATTTATGAATTTGTTTGAGAAGAAAATCTTTTCGTTTACGTTCGTTTGTTTGTTCGATTTCATTGGAATAATCGATTTCAAAAAATGTCCAAAGACCCGAGAGGAGACCGGATTGTTTTTGTTTGATCATGAAAAATTCTAATTCTGGATTTAATCGATAGAGAATGAGAATTAAAACAGTTTCGTCTCGTTGTTTAGTTTTCGTTTTCTTTTGTGGATATTGTTCGACAAGTGGCTGATTACATTCGATATTTTCAGATTTTAAACAATATTGACAATCGTCTGAACAACATTCTTCAATGTCGACATTTGTTTTGTTTGTCTAGATAAATATCATCGAAATATTACAAAAGGAAAAACAAGTCAATTGACTACTTGTCGTTGATAGGCTAAGCATAAATTTTGAACAGGACACTGATTACATTTGGGTTTTTGTGGTGTACAAACTGTAGCACCTAATTCCATTAGACTTTGATTGAAATCACCAGGTCGATCGGGATCAACAAGATCAGTGGATAACGACCTAAACAGAACCTTTCTTTCAATTAGAAAAAAAAAACAGAAAATGGAAAATTATTTTAACCAGAGAAAGTCAGTAGTTGATTTCTTCTTAAGATCACTGCCGATACATCGCATTCGAGAGAGAACACGAATGACATTTCCATCGAGAATAGGATTTGACTAAATGATTCTATGAAAAGTAGATTAAAATTTCGAAAGAACAAGTTACTTGATTGAATGCAATCGAACTAACAGCACCAGCTGTATAACGACCAACGCCAGGCAATCGATTGATTAAAATTTCTAATTCATTTGGAAATCGACCATTGTACTCATTGACAATCAATTGAGCGCATTTATGTAAATTTCGTGCTCGATTATAATATCCAAGACCTGATTTTAACTTGTTCAAGACACAAAAAAAGTCAATCATTAAAATTGTTTACCAGACCAACACTTGAGTACATCCTAAATGTTTTTCTCTATTACTATTCAATCATTCTCTCTCTCTCTTGCTCACTTCTTCACTTGCTTCAGCTAATGATTGCACATTTGGCCATTGCTACAACCCAGTACTTACAATTATCAAAATATTTTCTCCTACTACCTTCATCCACGTTTCATAATATCGGATAACTGTAGCAACTTGCGTTTGTTGTAACATTAATTCCGAAACTAAAACTACGAATAAATTTTTTTTAATTTATGAAAAAAAGATCGTCGCTTCTCAAGGACACCTCGATATGCAACAAGATTCGTATCAACATCATGCCAATCTCTCCATGGCAGTTTTCGTTTATTTACATCGTACCATGCTAATAACAAACGTCGACATAGTAAAATATCATCTTTCGAAAATCGATGAGCATTCATCGGTTAATCTATAAGAATTTCGTTCGATTAGATTTTATTGTAAAAGACAAACACGAAAGCAACACAAAGTAAAGAAAATCATAGAAAAAGAAGTGCAAAATAAGATTGATATTTATGTATACATAAAAATAGTAGATGAAATCAAGTCTAATTATTTGACTAATTCACTAATACGTGGAAAGTCGTAGAGAAAAAGCAAGACAATTGAAGAAAAACAAGATAAATTAACGAGCTGCTGCCGCACCTAATGTTAACACATCATTGCATAATTGACAGACTCTTACAGGTTTTTGTAGATTAAATTTCATAATTGGTAATTCATTGACTGAACAACGTTTACACAAAACTCGACCACAATGTCGACTAGAATCCAATGAACAAAAAATGATTCGATTTAAAACGAAAAGAAAAGAAAAAAGTCTCATTCACTAACCAATGATGTCGGCGATTGGTAATGGTAAATTTCATTCCACATTCTAAACAAATTTCACTTTCACCCCACGGTGGTTCTCGAGTGATGATATCTATTTACACACTGATTGATTAGAATACAGACGATTTTTTTTTAAAAATTACCGAGAATGTTTACAAGTAACGCTCGACTTGCTGCAGGAGCCGTAAAAATCGATGTACCTTCCGCATTACAGATACTTAAATTTGCACCAGCAGTAACAAGTGCTCGACATAATTGTCCGTGACCATTTTTATATGCTAATAACAAAGCTAAACAAAACGAATAAGAATAAGAATTCGAAATTGAACTAAATCGAATACAAACCAGTATTTCCTTGTGAATCTTGAATATCTAGTGGAAATGTCGAATGAGTTTTCAAGAGAGTTTCTAAGATTTGTGGCGCATTATCTTTGCAATAAGATGCTAGAACATGTAGACAATTCATTCCTCTGAAACCGAACGAGATAATTTACAAAAAACAATCAATAAAATAAAATTGTTTGTCTACTTTGCGTTCAATGTTAACACGTCAATGTCGGATTCCGTTAATAGACATTGTACAACTTCGAGATGACCATGTTGAATCGCCAAATGCAGCGCTTGAAAAACCGAAAACAACTATCACTTAGAAATTAAACATAATTCTATTCTTCGACAAACCAGTATTCTGATTTGCATCGAGTAAATTCGCATGAATACTATTCTCAAGAAGAATCGAACAGATCGTAGCACGATTATTTTCGGCAGCAATATGCAAAGCCGATCGTCGATTAGCTGTCACATCGTTTATATTCACACCAGCTAATAACTAAAACTCGATTTTCGTTTAATCAAAACAACAAAATCAACAGCAGCTTACTAAATTTCGAAGAATAATTTCACTACCATTCTGTACACATAAATGCAATGGAGTATATTGACTAGCATCTTGGACACGATTATTGACATTGACACGAACAGTTAGAAGAAATAGAACACCTTCAATATCACCATTTTGTACGGCAATATGAAGAAAATTTCGACCTTTATTGTCAAGCTAGAAAGATTGAAAGATAGATATTTGTTTTTTTTTTCATTTTTGAAAATTTCAAATAAACTTGTTCGGCTGCTCGTGGTTCGCGTTTGAGAATTAAATTTGCAGCTTCATTATTTTTCGCAGCCATTGAACAAGCAAATGGCGTTTGATTTTGTTTATTTCTTATTGATAGATCTAGATTCGGTGCACTGATTAGTACATTTATAATTGCTACGTGTTGATTGATAATTGCGACATGAAGTGGAGTATTCGATTCAGCATCCTATAGTTCACAAATGCAGATCAACAAAAACGAACAAGAACAAACAAAAAGTCAAGACTTTTCTGTTGATATCAGCATGATGTTCGATTAAAGTTGAAACAACTCGTTCGAGACCCCATTGTGCAGCTAAGAATATCGAGGTCAAAAATCATAGAAACAAAGTTTTTGTTATTACCAAGATGTAATGGACTTTCGAGAGTTTTACAGACATCTGGTGTTTCGCCATTTAATCCTGGTTTTCGTGATGAATTTATATCACAAGAACTAAACGAAAAATACATCAACTAACAAATAGAATTCGTCCATTCTACCTTTTAATCAGAAAACAAGCAACACTTTCATTATTTTCATCAATAGCTCGATGCAAAAGTGTCTGTTGACAACCATCAGGTCCATTAGACCACCTAAATACCAGCAATTATTGACGAAAATCTCTCTCTCTTTCAATCGTACTGTGTACTATCGCAACCAAATTTCACCAAAATCGATGCGATATCTTCTTGTCCCGAATCCAAAGCATTCCATAGCACACTATTTCCGCTTTCATCGACAACATTCAAATTCGCACCATTTCGAGCAAGTGCTTCGACAACCGATGGGAGATGATGTTTGACAGCTAATTGTATCGGTGACAATTTATGCGTTACTTCATTGACATCGACGCCTTGTTCGAGAAGGAATAGAGCTGCTTGAACATTCTGTTGAGTTATAGCTTGAGCTAATAATGGCGTTTGTTCACTATCTTTTATATCGATATGTGCATGATGAATTTGTAAAAGTTGTTTAGCAATATTCAACATATTCATCCATAATGTCAATGAAAAACCACTTTGACCATTTTGATCTTGAATATTAAAGTTGGGTTTCAATTGTTCATCGGAAATTTTCTCTCGAAATTGTATGAAAATATCGAGAATACGTTCTTGTGATGCATAAACAGCTCGATGAATAGCTGTTTGTAAGCCATTCGTCGATTTCACTGTTTGAATATTGGCATTTGCTTCATTTTCTAGTAGAGCTTTTGTGAAGAATTCTAAACCAAATTGTGCTGTCAAATGTAGAACAGTTTCTCCTTGATTATTAATATGATTGATATTGGCTTGATTTTTAATTAGATAGAGACCAGCTTGTTGATAATGATGACGTGCACATTTATGTAGAAGAGATTCGTTTGAAGACGATGAAGAATCGATAGCATCGACACTAGCTCCAGTTTCAACGAGTAAACTTGCGAATGTTTCTGTATTGAAGTCTAAATCTAAACAAAACAAATTTGTTATTGATTTTGTTTCTCTCTCTTTCTCTGATTTATACGCATTTGTTCAGCTTGTTGAAGTGCAAGCCAAAGTGGCGCATGATCATCGTTATTTCTATCATTTAACGCTAATTTCGGTGCTTTTAAAAGAACTTTAAAAACATGAATATTATCCGCAAGTATAGCTCGATGAAGACAATTATTTCCTTGTACATCTTTTTTCGTTGTATCAGCACCATATTCGAGCAGTAATTGTGCCACACGACACATGCCCATCATAACATCGGACAGTAGTTCAGCAGGATTTAAACCACTCAATAAATGCAAAGGTGTTTCACGTGTTGTGTTTGTTTGATGATCGAGTAAACACGAATGTTTAATTAGAAATATGGCTGAATGTTCGTCACCTCGTTTGATAGCGTGATGAAGAAGTGTACGATTTTCATCATCGATATGATTGATATCTGCTTTATGACGAACGAGATTTTCAGCCATACTATCTTGTTTATTTTTCAATGCTAATTCAAGAGCTAATTCGCCATGATCATCGAGTTCATTGACACGAACAGCTAACTAAATGTTCAAAAGGAAGATTCGTGAGCTTTTTTCTTAAGAAAACGAGAGATTGAATAAAAAAACATACATCGGCATCGTTATCGATTAAATATAGAAAAAGAACATCTTCACGTTTCATTCGTACGGCTTGATGTAGAGAATATTGAGTTTTTTGTTTAAATAATTTGTAAGTCATTGGAGCTGGTAAATGTTGAAAATCTTCACAAGTAAAATCGTTCTAATTGACAAAAATATAGAAATCGATAGAGATATTCGAACAAACCCAATGTGTGCTAATCAATTGACTGCAATGTGTTTGAAGAACTTGTGCACCAATTTCTTCAGCAACTTTGTAAAATTTCAAACAATTTCGAACGGTTATTGTGGATATTAACGCAACTTCACATCTGAATCAAACGACACGCGAATGTTAAATTAGAAGAAGGAAAATTCATTTTCAACAAACTGATCAATTAATTCTTTCAATTCAAATCGTTTCGCTGTTTTCATTAAATTTAATAGAAAATCTTCGTTTTGTTTTTCATCAATTTCATCTGTATACGCCCATTTTATCAATTGAAATCCGACATCATATGGAATGTCTAACAATAACTCGAATATTTTCATTCGCTTGTTCAATCTAAAATAATTCTACCTGATAAATCAAGATCAGACGCGTCACCTAATTGTTGAGGATCCCATTTTAAACTACGTGCTGAGAGAATAAATCGATGGCCGAATAGAGTCTCACCATCGAGTTTAATTGTAATATCACTGTAGAGCTCTCGATTGAATAACTCAGCAACAATCTTTAATAAACGTGAAACAAACGAATCCTGATCAAGTTTAGTTGTTGAATTTAAAACATTGAAGTTTCGTTCTAAATTTTTATAACGTTGCTGAAGTTTAACATATTCTTCTCGAAGTAAAACAAGATGCTGTTGTAATTTCGTAACTTCATTTGGATTATTATCCATAAGTATTTTCTTGTTGTTCGTGTTTGTTTTTTTTTGTCAACAAAAAACAGTTATCTCGTATTCAATACAAACATACGAAGAAAATCTTCGTTCTCTTCCGTAATATATACTCTGGATGTTTTCATAAACATTTGATAGTCAGATTTCAACACCGTAAATAGAGAAGAGATAGATATTATCTTTCGTTCGTTCGTTTTACTTTCGAAAATCAACGACATCTGCGTTATTCGTACAACGAAAATGTTTTTTTTTCATAATAGTAGAAATTTTATTTTTCGAAGAAAAGAAAATGTTAACAATTAATTGTATCGATAGTACATATATGGATAGACATTATTCGAACGTACAAATTGTGGTGTTGCCGCCGAATAGACCTTCATTTGCGGATAGTACACTTGTTGAGCTGGATAAAAACTTGGCTGTTGTACGACATAAGCATTTGAAGATGCAGACGGCGTTGATGTTGTTGGTGTAACAGCTGTGCTGCTTGCTGGTTGTGGTGGTGTTGCACGAATTTCGAATTCGCGGTATCGATCTTGACCTGATGGCTTTGGATTATTATTATCTGCATTATTTGGTTCTCGACGATCGATAATAATAACACGTTCAGCTGCTGTTGACGATGACGATGGTCGTGGTTTGTTTGCAATTTGAAATAGATCTTGCATTGTCTCTGCACCGACGTCTGTACCTGGTTGAGCATAAATTTTTCTTGGTGAATTGACATCTTGTTTGTCATTGGTTTCAGATGGTTTTCTGTGAAATGATCCTTGACTGTTTAACGATGAACTTGAATTATCATTAATAACACGAACACGAATTTTTTCTGGGCCAGTACTCGATGAATGATTTAAATCATTTGAACTGGCTGAATGACGCACAGGCTGAGTGGGATTCGTTGGCGGTGCTTGAGGTTGTTGTTGCTGTTTTTGCAGTTGTTGACTAGCTTGTGCCATTATTGCAGCTTGCTGTTGATAATAAGCTGCATAGGGATTCACATATTGCCAATTATTATTTTGCACTCGATTAGGATCTCGA
>ERZ778020.1723-NODE-1723-length-17742-cov-17.073331_pt1 | contig 17742 bp, 27 predicted proteins | sample MGYA00375750_ERZ778020 | MGnify/ENA primary metagenome ERZ778020 (study PRJEB29350, sample SAMN05389818) | bioreactor metagenome | isolation source: Ammonium sulfate bioreactor | place: South Africa: University of Cape Town | collected 2014-03-17 ...
TGACCGGCCTGACGCTTTCGACGGCGGGCGGTTCGTCGACGTTTGGCATCGCAGCGGGCTTTGCGACGGATAGCTCCAATGCGTCCATGATGGCGCTGTCATCGGCTTATTCCAAGACGACCTCCGCGTGGGCTGTCGGCTCGGCAAACGGCGCGCTCGATACCGGGACGATCACGGCCAGTACTTGGTATCATGTCTTTTTGATCAAGCGCACGGACACGGGCGTCGTCGATGTTCTGATTTCGACCTCGGCGACGTCGCCGACCTTGCCAACGAACTACACGCTGTTCCGGCGCATCGGAACGATGAAAACCGACGGCTCATCTCAGTGGACGAAATTCGTTCAGGTTGGCGACGAATTTTTGTGGGACGTTGCGGTCCTCAACGTGAGTACGTCCCCCGGAACTACAGCTATTCAAACGTTGACCGTTACTACGCCGCCCGGCGTTAAGACAATTGCGCTTTTTAATGTTGGCGGCGTCGGAAACAGTGATAACCGTGGACGGATATTTTCACCAGATGTCAATTCGGCCGGGGCATTAGCCAACACCACATCTACGATTAATTTCGGTGGATCGGGCACCATTCAGGTTTGGTCAACCGCTCGGGTTCGGACGAACACATCGGCACAGATCAAATACGCTATGACGCTATCAACCGGAATACCAGCTATCACAACGGCAGGATGGGTTGATGATCGCGGCAAGGTGCAATAGGTCAATCGTACTGAATATCGGCCGCGCGTTGCCTGATCTGACCGGACGGCGGAAGCGACGTTAGGAAGATGCGACCAGCTTTGGTCGCGGCCTATCGATAACGATCGTTTGCAAGCGGTCAGCCCATACTTTCAAAGCTTCGTGTTTTTCGTCGTGATATTCATGCCGATTGTAGATCGCCGCAACGCCACTGACCTTGCCTGATTTGTGGTTCAAGATTGCTTCTGTCACTTCCTGCTTTATTCCAAGCTTGGCGAGTTCGGTTGCGCATGAGCGCCGCAAATCGTGCAAATGCCAATTTGGCAAGGCGGGTTCAATATACTTGTCGAGTGCGATCTTTCCATTAGAAAAGCCGCTAAACGGCTTGGTCCCAAATGTCGTAAATACGTATTCCGACATTTGGTCGATTGAGGTTGCAATTCGCGGTAACGCCTTGATGATCCCGGTTGCCAGTTTCGGAAGCGGCACAATATGAGCATGGCCGTTTTTGGTGCGCGATCCCTCAAACGTGATTGTGTCGAGTTCTTCGGACAACTCGGACCATTTGAGATTTGCGATTTCGTCGCGGCGTTGTCCCGTCAACAAAAGCAATTTCACGATAGGTCCGAATGGATATCCGCATGATGTTGCAGCATTCCAAACCGCCTTGATTTCATCGTGCGAAAGAACACGTTGGCGGCTTTGTGGTTTTGGCGGCGCGTCCGCACGTTCAATTACGTTGCGATTGATAACACGTAGTACGGATTTCCAGCGGAAGAATGTAGATAAGACGGCAAAAGCGTTGCGTCGTGCGCCGGGGCTGAGCTTTCCTAGAAGCTTTTCGATGTCGCGTTCATCAATTTCGCGAATATCAGTGACGTGTTTCCAGTTGGGCTTGATATCCGTTTCAATGATCCGTTCGTATTCGTCCGCTGTGGATGCTTTGACCGGGCGTCCTTTGAACCCTGTAGACCTTGCGGTTTTGACGAATTCACCAAGCCAATAGTTGAGGCTCAGTTTGTCGGTTTTCGATTGTCGTGGATCGTGCCCACGACCGACATCGGCAATCGAGCGCTTGGCCAATTCCCGCGCTTGGGTGATGCTCAGGACTTGCTTTGTGGATGGCCGATCGGGCTGTTGGCTTGAGCCTTCTTCGTCATAGCGGCCGAGGGTGATTTTGACCGCCTTGCCGTCCATCTTCGTCCGGACGGCCCATGACATCGATCCGGAGGGGCGGGGCTGGACGACGAGATAGAGGCTCCCGGGGAGGCTTGGTTCCGATGAAAAGCCATCATCCGGGATTTCCTGACGGGCATCGGTGGCCTTCAAATTCTTGATGAATGTTGCGGCGCGTTTGTACTGCTTGGGAAGCTTTTTCGGGAGCATCGGTTTGTCCGGGGTAACCGGCCGGGTAATTCCGGCGGGCCTTATTGTGCCATACCGAATCATACATAAACCGATGCTCAATGGAACGATAAACGACTGAATCAACAGCAATTTTGCCGCTATAATCACCCAAAACAGGGTCGGGGCAATTGATCCATATTCGCGAAAATCGAATTACAAAACCGCTGCACTACCGCTGTGCTACGCCGGCTCTGGCGGACACCGATTTCCGGTGCCTGTTTCAGGTCAATAATCCAAAATCGATACGGACAACAGTGGCGGATGCTGACGCCGATCCGGGGGCCGCTGGCCCTGCTTATGGCGGCTTGCCGGCTTTCGTCAACACCGGCTGGCTGAAGGGCCCCGCAAGCGACCGGAGCTACGGTTGCCCACGGACTTCCGGGTTTTGCCGCGCTTTGTGTGATCAAAATCACAGATGCGCCATGCACTGCTGACCTACACAGATGCCACGGAGGGAATGGTTCTTCCGAGGCATAAATGGAGATCAGCAATGTCGAGCGGAATGCGTGGCCTTACGATCGATGAACTGGATTCAGTCAGCGGCGGCGCGGTCCATACCGAGGTCCGGAAAACGACGTTAATCGGGATCGAAGGCAAGGGAATTCTGGCGATCGGGACCGTCAGCATCGATGGTGGGCCGGCGCTGCCGTCCGCGGAATGGATCCCGCTGAAATAAGAAATCCTAGCTTCATCCCCCACACCGATCAAAACCCACAAAGATCAGTAGACGGGACGACTATGTCCGTCGCGAACTTCAAGGAGATTTACAATGACGAATTCCGACATGCGCGAATTGACGATGAACGAACTCGATGCGGTCAGCGGCGGAGAGGTCATGGCGCAGGGCACGGTCATCAAGATTTCGATGGACAAGGGCACGCTTACCGTCGGCTATATCAGCACCGGCGGCGGCCCGACCCTGCCGTATGCGAAATGGCAGCCGAAGTAGGCCTTGGCTACGAGACGCTGAAAGCCTCGACCCCAACCGGGCCGAGGCTTTTGTGCACCGAGGCTTTCATGTGCGATTCGGCCTCGCTCAAAATCGTAAACGACTCCTGAATCCCCACAGGCTTGCCGGAAAAATATCGACCGGGACTCAAGCGATGGAATCGCCTGATGGTCCTGTCATGGACACGATGCCGACACCGGCGACCGACGGCCTGCAGCTCGCGCTTGCCATCGCATTATTTGCGGCCTGCTCGGTGAATTTGGTGTTGCTCAGCTTCTGGCTGTAGCAGGAACCCCGACCTCGTCCGCCCCGTTAACATTTGGTAGCGGAATGCTCCGCAATTGATTGCCGGCGCAGGCTTGCACATTAGGCTTACCGGCAGTTTCCGCCGCGGCCTTAACCCTTGCCGGCGCCGGTTCGACTAGGGTCGGCGAGAAAACCGGACTCTTGTAATGCGTATCGGACCTGGATTTGCGCTGGCCCTTCTGATCGGGACGTCATCGACCGCTCTCGCCGACAGCGGGCCGGTGATCGTGATTCCCGGCCGTCCCGGCGTTCCGATCATGATCAACGGCATCGACGCCTCCTATGCGGTCGTCGAAGGCGACTGGGGCCTCGCCCGAAGGATTCACGTGCAGCCCACGGTGTATGGCGGACGCTACATCGATCCCGAGCCGCACGTCGGTCATTATTATCCGAGCCTCGGTCAGCGGCCCGGTTATGGCCGCCTCGAAATCGAACCTCCGGCGAACCGCAAGCTGCCGCCGCGCGCTGAAAGTTTTCATCAGTCCTGGTCGGCCCGCTCCGACCCGACGCCCGCGCAATCCGATATCCCGCTGACGCCTCCTGCGATCATCGTCGCACCCGAGATCGGATCCACCGGGCGGCCGCAGGATTCTCAGCGGATCCCGCAGTTCCGCAGACCCGGACCGTAAAATCGAGCTTCAAGAAAAACAGGTAGAACAGGAGAGAGTAGATGCGTCAGATGATCTCGGGATTGGTCGCCGCCGTAGCCGTGGTTGCGGCAAGCACTGCGCCGGCGATGGCATGCGGCGGGCTGTTCACAGGCGTGGGGTGTTCACCGTGCTGGGCTTACAGTCCTTGCGCGGGATACGCCGCCTACGAACGTCTGCCCGCTCCAACGCAGTATTTCTATGTCAATCAGGGGCCGACCTTCAGCGGTCCGGGCAACTTCGCGCCGGTGCCGACCTATCAGGAAGCCGCCGTTTCGGGATGGGGCGCCTACCGTCATCATCCCTACTACTACCCCTACGACGGTGGCCGTTACGCCCATGCCATGCATCATTACTATGACGGCGCGCCCGTGACCGGCCCGGTCGTGTACAGCTATCGCTGGCATCACGCCCATCGCCATGGCCTCCGGTATGGCCATGCGTCGCACCGGCATGGTCATGTCCAGGGAACGCCGCATCATCGCCATGGTCACCATCATCCGGTGGCGCACGGCCACCACTGATAGGCCACGCTTCTAGGAAAAGACGCCCGTTCGCAATCGCAATGCGTGCGGGCGTTTTCGTGCCGTCAGAGCCTTTCCGCTTCTGATGGAATCAGAAGCGGGGCTCCATGATTTTGATTTGACGCGTTTTCTTCACGCGAACCGGCATCCACTTCGCTCGAAAATGCTCTAGCGCATCAGGCCGAGACGGCTGGCACCGATATAGAGCGCGAGCACTGCGGCGTTCGAGACGTTGAGGCTCTTGATGTCGCCGGGCATGTCGAGGCGCGCGACCGCGCTGCATGTTTCCCGCGTCAATTGCCGCAGACCCTTGCCTTCGGCGCCGAGCACCAGTGCGAGCGGTTGCCGCAAAGGGATGGCGGCAAGGTTTTCGTCCCCGGCGCTGTCGAGGCCGACGGTCATGAAGCCGCGGTCGTTCAGCTCGCTCAGCGCCCGCGCCAGATTTTGCACCAGCACGAGCGGCACAAGCTCCAGTGCGCCGGAGGCGGATTTCGCCAGCACGCCGGTGGCCTCGGGACTGTGGCGCGCCGTGGTGACGATCGCCTTCACCGCAAACGCCGCCGCCGACCGCATGATCGCGCCGACGTTGTGCGGGTCTGTGATCTGGTCAAGCACCAGCACGATGCCTTCCTGCGCCAGCGTGTCGATATCCGGCGAGGGCAGGGGGTCTGTTTCGGCGAGCAGCCCCTGATGCACTGCATCCGGGCCGAGACGCTGGTCGATCGCGCCTGGACGGACGATCTCGGGGGCAATCCGCGTGTCGATGTTTTCATCCACGAGCCGTCGCGCGGCGTTCTCGGTGAGCAGCAGCTTTCGGATGGTCCGCCGGGGATTGGCCAGCGCGGCTGTCACCGTGTGCCAGCCGTAAAGGATCGCCGGGCTGTTGGCGCCGGCGTCGCGGCCGTTCCGCGCCGAGCCTCGTCCGGGGGAGCGCTTGCGGTCGCCGGTCTTTCCGGCGCGGCTGTCCTTCCCTGGCCGGGAATCCCGCCGGAATCGCGGTCCTCGATCACGATCGCTCATGCGTGCTTGTCTCACGGGCCTGAAACAATGGCAATTTCCACCGTTGGATGCGCGGAAGCCTTTAATCCCGGACGCTCTCGGTTGACTTTGCCGGGCCGCTTCGCTCATAAACGCGCGCAACCGTAGGCCCGGTATCCGGGCAGGTGCCTTCAATGTCATCCGCGGTCGGTTCGGCCACCTTTCAGTGGGTGACATGCGATGGCGTTGCGGGGGAGTGTCCCGAGTGGCAAAGGGAGCTGACTGTAAATCAGCCGCCTCATGGCTTCGTAGGTTCGAGTCCTACCTCCCCCACCAATAAAATCAATTCAGACAATTTGACGAAACTGGCTCGTGAGAAGGGACCAACTGTGTCTTCCAGGGTGGGCTGGGGCGTGGGTGCCTGCCCGCTACCGTCCGTTTTTTATCCGTTACTCTCCGTCACAGGGAGGTATTTCGCGACCGCTGAGAGAGCCGGAATGGTTGGTCTCGCGGCGAGTCGCACGCGCGCGTTTCGGGCGGCGGGGGTGGTCGTGGTGGCGGGGGGCAGGCGGCTACGGCACGGTCGGTAACACCACAATCAATGGCGGCACGCTGTCGCCGGGCAATTCGATCGCCACGCTGGCGGCGGCGGCCAATCTGGTGCTGACAGCCGCTTCGACCTACATGGTCGAAGTGTCGCCGACGGCGTCCGACCTCACTCATGTGACCGGTTCGGCTACGCTGGGTGGCGCGACCGTGACGGCGCAGTTCGCTTCCGGCGCTTATGTCGGGAAGCGCTACGCCATCCTCACCGCCGACGGCGGCGTCAGCGGAACGTTCTCAGGCCCACACCAACCTGCCGACCACCTTCAAGACCGTGCTCGCGCATGACAGCAACAACGCCTATCTCGATCTGATTTTGAATTTTGGTATGCCCAGCGGTCTCAATCGCAATCAACAAGTGGTTGCGACCGCACTGACCGATTTCTTCAATAGCAGCATCGGGATTCCGTTGGCGTTCGGCGCGTTTTGCCGCAGGGACTGACGCAAGTTTCCGGCGACTTGACCGGCCATGTTGATGGTTCTGCCGGTGCGGTGTATGTGCATGACGTCTCAGTGGAAATGATGGCGAATGCAATTTGAGAATCGCCTTAGATTTTTCATCCAACCAACAGAAGGCTGCTTAAATTATGCCTCCTCCGCGCGACCCAAGCTCCGGTCAAACAGCCGAAGAAATCGAGCGCTACTATCGCAACGTCAAGATTGGTGATCCAGCAGCGATCAGAACAAGCCAATATGGACGTCTCGAAATCAAGATCACAACTGTAAGCAACATCAATCCAGAAGCTGGAAGCATACATTTGAATGACGATGCCGTATGGGGCGGGGTCGCTTATTCTGTGGAGAGCGGAAAGAGTTATTACGCGACCAGCGGCCAGTCATCGCTTATCGTTCCAAATGAAAGCGTTACGGCCTGGGCTAAAGCGAATCCGCGCGGCACCCCCGAATATTGATGTGTTCTATCGCAGCGGATCGGAATGGTCGTTGATGGGCTAGCGCTCGCAAGAAAATTACAGACTGATGAACAAACGTGACTTCAATCGCTTGCCGCGGCGTGATCGACAAATCATTCGACGCGCCGGATGGTTTGCGAATAGCGCGGACTGAAGGAAATATCGGTGCGGTGACGAAGGTTGAGCGCGGACCTACCCCAAATGGAAACCCGGCCAGCCGTTGCCTTCTACAGTTGCTGATGCACGATCTGTCCGCCATATCGCGCGTCAATCGATTATCAGCACGCTTCGTAAGATGTCGGCTAAGCCTCAGGAGCCGCTCCCACCCTCGTGCCTTATCCGGTCCGGGCGGCGCCTTGGCCGGGGGTTCCGTCCCGAGGCACCTTTTCGCCTGTCATGCCCGGCGGGCCTTTCTTTGGTTGGAACTCCTATCGGCCTCATTGCATTATCAACCCAGACGCGTACCTACCAGCACTCTCGTCCGTGCGTGGTGGTCGATAGTCGGCCCGTCGGTGACCCACATTGCCGGCGGGCTTTATTGTGAGGAACGGGCCTCGGCTCCATGCATTGGCTCCATGGACGGGTCTGCAGTCCACTCCCCACTAACCTCCGGATGGGTTGCGGTCTCCCGGCCGCCCGTCGGGGCCTCAGACCAGCTCCGGCGGGTTTTCCCTCCTGTCGCTCAGGTCTTTCAGCATCGCATCACAGGCGGCTTTGGCCTCATCGAAAGACTTGAACGGTGAGCCCACGATTTTGATTGCGCCATGGCCTTGGTAAAGAGGACGCCATGATGCCACGTATCCAGACGTGCGGCGAAAACCAGGACCGGAAAGACTGTCGAAATAACTGATTGTGAAAGAATAGTTGCCGCTACTTACACTCCAAATTTTCATCTTTTCGAAGACGCGATGGAATTGAAGAGGCATTCAGTCACTCAACCGTCGCACGCCGAGCCGCCATTTCCATTGGAGAGTTTTTCGGAGCGCGAAGTCGCGGCGCTACAAACGTGATATAGTGATCGCCGCACTGCCATGCCAGCGCCCGATCGCCGCGCAGCAGGCTAAAAGTTGCTCTTTCTCTGACGATATTGTCAAACCATCAGCAGCCAACGGCTTTTTTTAGTCAACGCTTTCGACGGGTAGGCTTTGTGGTTCCGCTGACCTTCCGGTTGCGTGGTTGCCCTTGCTCGCCGACCTCGACAAAGGGGTTTGGCAACGCAGCCTTTCTATCGATCAGATGAGACGTGTTGCAGTCGGCCCTGGTGCGCCGGCGTCGTGCCGCCACCTGATCCGCTAGGTCTTTCGGAGCACGAGGCATCGCGATACTCCAGATGCGATGCAGGAAATGTAATGCTTGTGCCGGCAAATTGGAGTCCGGCATCGCGGGGGATCGGTTGGCTCTCTTTCGGTTCACGCTCTGCCGAGCGATTTGAGCGCGCTTAAGACGATCCGTAAAATTGCCGCTTGCCGTGATATTAAGCATTAGGAACTCGCCAGCTTGAATATCGGCATGGCACGACTCTCGATATTTGCAATTCTCATCGCTTGGACGATTGCCACTTATCTGTCGTCCACATGGGACTCTATACAAGCCGAGACGCAAGCCGACCGACCGACGTTCGTTTCGACGAACTATACCTGCAACATCAAGGGTAATATCAGCCTGAACACTGGTGAGCGCATTTATCACGTACCAGGCCAAGAACACTATTCCGAAACGATCATCACACCATCGAAGGGCGAGCGCTGGTTTTGTTCAGAAGATAAGGCGCGCGCCGCGGGATGGCGAAAAGCACGGCGGTAGCTGCCTAACGCCCGGCACAGACCGCACCGGGTGGAAATGGCGTTACGCATCGCGCGGCGTAGAAATTCACTCCGGCGACAATGGGTCATCCGGTCCTACCGCTGATTCAGCAGACCATTGCAGTCTGATTCCAAGGTCGCAAGCGCTACCGAGGTTGAGCGTCCATTTTCTGCTTAAGCGCATCGATCAATCGTTGATCGTCTGTGCGCACCCTAAGATATCCATTCCAGGTGATAGGGCCAATCTTTGTTGGGCCCGTAGCATAGTGCTCCTTGAGCACTCCGAATTGCTCTCGGTGCCGAGGCGGAATAAGAAGTTCCATTGTAAGGGCCTCTCGGTGAGTTATCGGTACGAATCAAACAGCTTCATGCGAGGGCAGTTTTCTGGCCAGAGTATGTCAACCCGCATGGACAGGCATCGATCGACACTTTCGGAAAGCGCTTTCACTGCTCCGCTTCCATCTGCCGAGGCAAGATCAAATGGATATGGGAAAAGGGGAGAAGTCGTGGTGCGATCAGGCCGCAGGCCGCTGGCACGCATGAGCATCCACAACAGGGTCCAGTTCTCCGCTTCCTCGTAAAGGCCAATTTGCCGTCCAGCTTGGTCGACGCCGGGCGAACGCGAGACTCGATTCCGAGAGCCAGATTGCGGCGCGAGGCGCCCGTCGTCGGCGGCGGCGTGTGCCAGTACGAACAGACGGATTCGCCATTGTGAAGCGCCGACCTCACGGGAGAGGATGAGGTTGCGGTAGCGCAACAATTCAGGTTTGCCTTTGCGCGATCGCAAAGACAGGAAGATTTATGGAATGCAGGGTCCGCCTGGAGAACCGGCAAATCGCCTCTTGAAAGAGGGATGTTTCGGCTCGGCAGACGATTACCATCGAACCAAAGCAGCATGAACACGCCCCGGAAGGACATCCATAACTCCAATGTGCCGAAGCTCTGTCGGAGTTGCGAGGTGCGGCACAACGGAATGTGCGGCGCGCTCAACGGCAACGAATTAGTGGATTTCGCCAAGTTCACGCGCGTCGTGGCGGTGGCCGCCGGTGACGTTCTCCTGCAGGAGCAGGGGCCGATCAAGTCCTATGCCAATGTCATGCGCGGCGTGCTCAAGCTGACCAAGACTATGGCCGATGGTCGCCAACAAATCGTCGGACTTCAATTCGCGCCAGATTTCGTCGGACGACTTCATCAAGACGAGAGCCCTGTTCGGGTCGAAGCCTGCTCGGATGTTGAGGTCTGCAGCATAACCAGGAATGCACTGCGGCATATGCTCGAAGAAAATCCGGCTCTCGAAACGAAACTGCTACACCAAGCCCTGCGTGAGGTCGATCAGGGTCGCGAATGGATGCTGGCGCTTGGACGAAAGACGGCTCGCGAAAAGGTGGCCAGCTTTCTTATGATGATGGTTCGGCAGATCGATCCGTTTGCCGAAAGCAACGCCGTCACGGCTTTCGACCTTCCACTTACGCGCGCCGAAATTGGCGACTTTCTCGGCTTGACGATTGGAACCGTCTCGCGCGAACTCACGCGGTTGCGGAAAGCCAGAGTGATTCAGATTTCCTCGCATCGCCACATCGACATTCTGGATCTCGAAGCGCTTCGCCAATGCGTTGGCTAGAAGCATAGGGGGCTCGCGCAGAAAACGCGGCAGCGCATGGTGCCACGAGATATCCATTCCTGAAGATTCAGAGCATTCTGTGTGAGAGAATAACGGCATCTTTGCGCTAGATGAAAGCGTAGGTGTGATTTGAATGTATTCTTGGCTCGTCGAAATCAAAAAAGGGGATCGACATGCCAACCGATGCACTCGTTGTCACTTTGTTTGTTGTCGCCGTTATAAGTATATTTTCACTGGCCATAGCCTGGGGCGAGCGTCAGACAGAAAGCGGCCGGCGCGAAAGCCACCCAAGGTAAGCTCGCAGAACTGCTGAATGGGCGGCGACCGCGGGCAGCTATCTCGGTCTCACTGGTCACCGTCGTGAAAGACACAAGATCAACCGCACCTTGGGAAACTTGACATGTCTGATCATGGCGAATTGACGTACTCCACCGCAGAAGGAATGGATTATCCGGCGCACGAGGAAACGTATAAGTCCTTTCTCAAATTTGGGACGATCGGTGCCGCGGTCGTGGTCACCGTTGTCGTGTTGTTGGCGGTTTTCCTCCTCTAATCCCCCTCGCGCGCCATTCCAAAACCCGCCGGCCGACTCGCGCGACGGCGGGTTTTGCGCATCGCAGCTCACGTCACCATCTGCCGCGTCGGCGCGGTTGAGCGCCCCGTGGGCTGCACTGATCGCGGGCAGGCTGGTCATCCTGAGAACCGCATCGAACAGCCTCTCATGCGCGAGCGTAGCCGCAGCTAACGGGGATGGCCGAGGTGGCTCTGGTGAATAAATGCGAAGGGACCAAATGGAGGAGGCCGGTTTCAATTTTTTGTTATGTTCACTAGTAAACAGACGCTCATCTGGCGGTGATAGTATGCTGTGTGGATCACCGCGAGGCTCTAGGCATTCATCGGTGATGAGAACGCCCGGTTGCGCTCCCGCCTTCCTCTTTCGGAAAGGAGTGTGCCATGGGGCAGCTTTTTCAAAACAAGAACTGTCCGTGTTGCAAGGAACCGATGACCATGGCGTTGCCGCCAGGCGGCAACGGTCCCCGTGTCCTCACGTGCGTAGGCTGCGACCCGCTACGGGATGATCAGGCGAGGGGCTGGTTGGCAGGCGATTTGGGTCGGGCTCGGACGAGGCCATAGACCGCCGCAGAATGGATCACCGGCTGCTGACGGATGCGCCGCTCGCATCTGCGCCGCGCGGACTAGCTGCTGGGCGTTGTTTTGAAGCGTCCAACCAAGCGCTCGCCGTCCCACAATTCCACGTTACGAGCGCCCCTTATCTTCTTTGCAGCTTCGATTGCCTGAGCGTCGTCTGCACTCTCTATAAGCGTGTCGCTCTGGATATGACCTTTGTCGTTGAGGATGTACACTCGATAATCGGTCACGCTATCCTATCTCCAGATTTTACCAGTGGCCTACGAGCAGAGCGGAGCCGCAACCACTCATACGGCCTCAATGGGATACAAATATCCGGCTGCCCCCGTCAACAGGTCATCTATGATCCCGATTGTCCTTCGTTAAGTTGGCTCGAAGGGGAGGGGCGCGATCCCGGTCGCAAGAACGGCTATGGCAACGAACTGCCAACGGCTATCCGCTCAATCTCCAACGATCACGCTGCTCGCCCTCAACAGTTCGCCGGACCGAGAATCGATCCGACCTGCGACGGCACGGGTCGTCTGCACCTTTGAATTAGTGATAGTCACCAGTCCAACGATCAAGATGCACTAACCCTGCTGGTTGCCACGCTGCGGTGGCTGCGGATTATTTTCGGGATTCGTATCGTACTTGGATATTCGCGTAATGAGCCCGCTGGTGGCGAACGGCTGCAAATCGGCCTCCAAGCTATCAGCAATCTCCTTGGCATAGACCTCTCTGTCGTCCACGTAGAGCGTAAAGGATTTCAAATATTTTCTCTTTTTTTCCGGATCCTCGATCGTTGCTTTGGTCCAGTCATAAAGCGGATAGCCCTCGACGCCGCGCTCCTCCGCTGCGACGACATACTCTGAAAAGGCATCGAACTGGGATTTTGGGACAGCGTGATGTTGGGCGAGGATATCGAAGAGGCGCGTTAGTGCCGGTTCAGACGTTTTGCGTCGTATCGATTCCGCAACGGCTGCATCGTTTACATCGAATCTGACCTGATACTGCCACTGAGGAATCATGCTAAATCCCGCTCCCTGATCGCGCCCCTCGCCGCAAAGCCTAATGCTCGCTCATATCGGTGTCCAGTAAGGAACGCCCGCCGAGGGCCGCCGAAATGCAGAGACCTGCCGGCTGGTTCATGTGAGAGGCGGCAGGGACATTTTATATGTTTTATATGTTCGTCGGGACTCTTGCCCCTTCAACATCCGTCAGCATTCAATCGCTCAAGAAAATCGCTGCGCCGTCAATAAGAGCAGGCGCAAGGACTGGCGCGGCCATTCCAGGCGAGCGCAACACGAGTCGCAGTTCATCGTCGGTCAGGTCAGGATCTCCATTTGGTCGAACCACTGAGGCCGTTTTATTGAGGGCCCTTTATTCTGGCGGCTCCTGCTGTCCCGAAGAATTGACCCGCTGCTCCACCTCCATGGCGGTCTCGGCTTTCTTCACCTTTTTGAGCAACGCGTCGCGCTCCCGACCGGGTGGAGCGAGTTCGGCACGCTCTCGCATTGCATGGATGAATGCCAAAAGACGATCCCTTAAAGGAACCGATTGTTTCACACGTCGCCGCATGGCGCGGCTTCCTGTCGAGTTGCGGGAGCGCGCGTTGTCCTCGCCGATCGGGCTACGATGAAGTGAGTGTGCGCCCGATCAATCCGGAGCGCCAGCCGATTACAGATATTTGATCAAAACACATCGAGGAATCCACTTTTCGTAAACTCCTATTTCGCGCTGCGGCATTTCTCGGGAATGGAGTCGTGTCGCGCGGAGTTGGCGGAAAGGGCGGCCATTTGAAGGAGGCCACTCAAGGTTTTTCTGACGCCCGCCGAACGCGCTCCAGGTGAAACGTTTATTCTTCGGAACGTTTGTGGTCCTCACGCTTTTTCCATCAAACTCACGACATTTGTTTCGAAGGAAACGTCATGCCAAACGTCAAGTATGTGTCGATCATCATTCTGTTGGCCCTTTTGGTTGGAACGTGGGCTTGGGCGGCGTCGGCGTGGACCAGCGATATTCCCATGAGTGACTGGATTGCCTTGGGCTTTGGTGGTGTTACGACGCTCGTCGTCGGCTGCGGTTTGATTGGCTTGCTATTTTATAGCAGCCGTCACGGTTACGATGACGAGGCGTTCCGGAAGAGGCGTCCGAAGTAGTCGCGCCGAAGGAGTGGCAAAGAGTGGCCGTGCTCCTTCGCCGGCTCTTGTCACTGCGCGATCTCGGTTATCTATCGGTGGTGACAACGCCAGTCGTGCTCCAGCCTTCTTCTGAAGGAAGCAGCACCTCACATGTACAGGTACAAGGCGTTTCAAAAAAACGTTTCAGGAAAAAAAAACGTTCAGACTCGTCTTTCAGGTTCATCGCCGACGCGAGCGATTAGCTTTGCTCCCTGAGGAGCCAAAGCGCGGCGATCTGCTTCATAAGATCGATAGGAGTGTACGGTGAGGATTGGAGCGGCTTCAGCTTTTGCTCTTGTTTGTATGTGTCAGGCAGCTCATGCGGACTGTTCGTGCCAGTGCATAGACGGTCGAATGCAGCCGGTCTGCTCCAATCTCGACGTTCCGCCTCTCTGCCCTCCGACGTTCTGCCCGCTCGGCGCGCCATCGATTACACCGCCCCAGGTGCCGACGGTTCCTCCAGTCGGTACAAGATCATGCCGGCAAATCAGGGTGTGCGACACACTCGGAAACTGTCGATTGCAGCGGATTTGTAATTAACACGGCGCGCGGGATGGGACCGTCAAACTAGCATATAGCCGGCATCTGGAAGTGAGCGAGCGACGTGCATCAACGATGCGCAACATTTGTGGATGTCATGTCGCCGGACATGGCCGTATGCCGTTTGCGAGTTGGCCCGAGCGGCCGGATTAACCGCGAGGTTTGAAAATGGCTGCCGGGTAGGATTCGAACCTACGCCATGAAGGTACGCGCGCCGGTCCAGCCAAAAGGTCTCCGCGCTTAGTCGAAAACGAACAGTCCGACGATAAAAGCGACAAACAGCAGCGCCAGCAAGGTGCCGAAAATGTAAGCGTTCCTGCGGCCCGTCTTCTTCGATCCCTCGAATTCTCGCACCGAGCTGCGCCATTCCCAAAAGTCGTTCATTGTTCACGTCTCCGTCGTCTTAAAATGTCGTGGTGGTTTTTGTTCATGTCTTCCCGAAGCCAGCGCGGTCCCCATCGATGATCCGGAGATGGCTCGGAAATTGAAGCGATTGCTTTAGGCGTCTTGCTCGCGGCGCGTCTGGCGATTTCTCGCTTGCACACCAATGCGATCCGAACGTCGCGGAGCCTCAATCTGGATTGACGTTTACGCTGCTGTCCCTCCAGACAACCCCTATTTCGAACACGGACCTTCTCCTCTGCGCGCGCATTTCAAGTCAACCCAGGCAGGTCCATGGGTCAAGTGCAAGCTTGCCTTTATGTAGAGATTGATAAGAGGGGTGCCAGCGAGGGCCAGCCTTCAGCCGGCCACGCTCCTCAGCGGATTCAGGCGAATCAAATGTTTGATTTAATTGTACTTTCTGTCGCCGGGCGACCGCTCGATCCAGCCGTTTAACCTAAACTCTCAATGTTAATTCAAACGGCGTTCCGCGTCTAGCTAGACAGGCCGTTACCGCCGGCTCTAGGTACTCGCCATCATGACCAGCGGTTCCGTGCCGGACATTTCGAAGCAGGGCTTCAGTTACTGCGTTCCCTCACTCCAGCGTTTCCCGGAGATACGATGATCCGACTGCTTATTGCGTCGGCGATGCTTTTCATCGCCGCCACACCGTCGTCTGCCCGGTCTTCTCAAAAAAAGATGCAGGCCGGCATTGGCTGCGATGTGATGCGTCCCTGCTTTGGCAACGGCGCATCGCTGTTTGGTTCGGAGGATCACGCCGTCGGGTATTCCCGTCATTCCGCCGTGAGACGTCGGGCGGATCACAGATCGCATCGCCCAATGCCGAAAGGGCTCGCCCGGGTCATGGCCGAAGGCGCGGGGCGGGCGGCCGGCGTAGTCCGCTCATCCTCCGGCGCCACGGCGCATGTCGCCGGCCGCGCCACCGCTGCTTTTCAGTGTCTCGTTTCGGCTCTGGACCGGCAGGGTTATCCGATCCGCTTCATGGGCGGATGGAGGGCGCATGGTAGCGTGCGGGGCTCGCTGCATCCCGCAGGGCTTGCGCTCGATATCAACCAATATGGGCGCAACGTCACACGTCCGCGGATGCCTCGCAACGAAGTCACGCTGGCGAATTCCTGCGGGCTGGTTGCCGGCGCGCAATGGGCAAATGCCGACAGCGGGCATTTCCAGCTTGGCGGCTGGAGCGGGGGAGGGCGGCATTACGCCGGTCGTCACCGCGATCATCGTCCTCAACGCTACGCCAATGCGCGATGATGTCAGACCACGGGCGGCTCATCGTCGTCCTTTGAACGATCCGTTGACCCCGGGGTGACGTTATCCGCGCGCGATCCGCGAAAATATTCGGGCCTGCCCGCTCTGAAAGATCGACGCGGGTTGCGCGGGCAGCCGCGCATCCGGGAAAATCCGCCGCAACCGGGTCTTATAATTTGCCGACGCCACCGCATATTAGACAGGTAACGTGTCCTGTTCCTCAACGAACAAGAACGGAGAAGGCGACATGAAAATTAAAATTGTCCTGGCAACAATACTGGCCGTCGGAACCTTGCTGGGCTTCAGCGCGCTGGTCTCGGCTGTTCACAACGCGGATCATGGGACCGCTCATAGCAGCATGCAGAATTGGGAGCCTATGCAGCGCGCGGCATAAGTCACGCTCGCGAGACGGCTATCATGGATCCAGAACCCGGAAGAGGTTGCTTGGAGCCACTCCATGACGCCTTTTATTTTAATGACGCCTTTTATTCTGGTGGCCGAAGTTCCCGGGAATTTGCCCAACCTTCAACATTTGCTGCCCTCTCGGCCTGCTCGGCCTTCGCCAGGGTCGCAGCCTTCTCCGCGCCAAAGGGCATCAATGCTGCCCTCTCGCGCATAAGCCTCGCAAATACGCCGAGGCGCTCTTTCAAGGATTGCGTGTGTTTGAAACGCCGCCGTCGCTTGGACATGGCGCGCTCCTTCCAAAACCGAAAGAGGAAAGCGGGAGCGCAACCGGTGTTCTATCGATGATAAACGTCTCGAGCCGCGCGATGATACCGAACAACGTCGCGCGAAGGGAAAAGTTCTGTTTCGTCCGGAAGGGATACGGGCTTTTGTCTCAAAGTCGCCGTTTGGGGCAATTCTGCTCCGAAAATTGACGGATTTACTGCCTTGCGGAAAGCATCTGCAAATGGCAATAAAATCAGAACGCTAGATGCGTTTCGCGGGTGTAGCTCAATGGTAGAGCAGCAGCCTTCCAAGCTGAATACGAGGGTTCGATTCCCTTCACCCGCTCCAGGGTGTTTCTTAACAAGATCAAGTAGTTGGTAATGCTCTCGCCATGTCGTTACGCTCAAGGTCGCGAGGCGGAAGACTGCTTCGATCCCCTAGCGTCCGCACAGCACACAGGGACCCCGAACCATCGCAGCAATCGTGCTGCATGAGGTTACTCTGTTCGATCGCGCTGTCCGCGTCATTTCCGAGAGCATCGGCCAACTTCGCTGACGGCTCCAATACCGGCTTATTCCGTCGCAGATCGCCGCCAACGTCACCCATGAGGTTTTGAAATGACCAGCCACAGCACCAATCCCGGCGTTCGCAAGATTGAGTTTGCCGGCAAGACGCGCGTCTTCAATTTGAACGAGCCCAAGGTTCTCGCCATGATCGCGGGCGGAGCGAAATTGAAGCAGGTCGCGAGAATGGTCACGATTGCCCGTCTCGGCATTGGCAGGGCCCCGCTCGCCGGCCAATACGGCGATACCCCGGCGGCTTGCCACCAACGCTTTGTCGAAAAGATCTATTCGGCCGAGGATGTGGAGAATGTCATCGTGCTCGGATTGATCGGGGGCGGGATGCCCGAAGACGAAGCGTTCGCGCTTGTGGATGAGCATGTCCATGGCAAGCCGCTCGATGCCAATGCGCAGATTGCATCGGAAACCATTGCCGCGCTTGCCGGCGCGGGAAAAACCTGAGCATCCGTCCTGCCGCCGGCTCCAGCGTTTTTCGATCCGACGGATCACCACGAATGCGCTGATTCCCTCCCTCGATAGCCGTCGAAGATGGGCGTAAACGCTTTTTT